>Ga0310345_10000309_pt1 | contig 83820 bp, 66 predicted proteins | sample HC15DNA20500_MG_FD_204667 | JGI IMG/M metagenome (GOLD analysis project Ga0310345, IMG submission 204667) | Marine microbial communities from station ALOHA, North Pacific Subtropical Gyre - HC15-DNA-20-500_MG | ecosystem: Environmental > Aquatic > Marine > Oceanic | place: Pacific Ocean: North...
CGGGTTCCGGTCGGTGGGTGGTGGCGAGGCACCATCCCGCGGCCGCGTGTCCCTTTGCGTCTTCGCGTCTTTGCGCGAGTAATTCGGAGGACCCGCAGCTTACTCGCGGTCGGGTCGAGAGCTCACCGCTCGAAGCCGTCTTCGGTCTTCTCGCCCGGCTTGACGACCTTGGGGCCGAAGAAGAAGGAGAAGACGACGCTGACCCAGTAGAGGACGTTCAGCGGGATGGCCATCATCATCTGGGAGCCCGGATCGGGCGGGGTCAGCAGCGCGGCGACGATCACCGAGATCACCAGCCACCACCGCCCGAACTTCACCAGCTGCCGCCAGTTCACGAGGCCGGCGAAGCTGAGGAACGCGATCACGACCGGGACCTGGAAGGTGACCCCGAAGGCGACCAGCAGGCGCGCGGTCAGCGAGAGGTAGGAGTCGACGGTGACGATCTCGGTCAGGACGATCGCGCCGGAGCCGACGTCGCCGCCGAACTGCAGGAACGTCTGGTAGGCGAGCGGCAGGACGAGCGCGTAGCCGAAGTAGCAGCCGGCGAGGAAGAACAGCGTCGAGACCCCGATGAAGGGGAAGACGAGGCGCTTCTCGCGGCGGTAGAGCCCGGGCGCGACGAAGCCGTAGATCTGCCAGAAGACCCAGGGGCTGGCGAAGATGAGGCCGACGATGGCGCTCATCACCAGGTAGACGATGAACGGGTCCATCGGGCCCGTGTAGTGCAGCTCGACCGGCTGCAGCTCCTCGGCGCTCTGCGGGTAGGGGTGGGTGAGCCAGAACCAGAGGACGTCGGGGTCGATGTTCTCGGTGAGCTTGCCGCGGTTCCACGGGATCGCGAGCCACTCGAGGATCTGCTCCCGGAAGTACCAGGCGGCGCCGAAGAACGGGAGGATGCCGATCAGGGCGCGGATCAGCCGCGTCCGGAGCTCCGCGAGGTGCTCGAAGAAGGTCATCTCGACGTCGTCCTCGGGGACGGGCGTCTCGTCGGTCTCCTCCTCCGCCATCAGGCCTCGCTCGCCGCCTTCTCCGCCTCGCGGCGGCGGGCGTCCTCACGGAGCACCGCGAGGTCGATCCCCTCGGGCGGCACCTCCCGGACCCGGTCGGCGTAGCGGATGGCGCGCTTCTGCACGCTCGGCTTCTTGGCCGGGATGGCCTTCGTCTTGGCCGGCGGGACGTAGAGGGGTTTCCGCAGGTCCTTGAGGTCTTCGTCCTGGAGGATGTCGTCGATCCCGGTGCTGGCGCGGAGCTCTCGGGTGGCGCGGCGGAACTCCCGGTACGCCCGGACGACCGCCTTGAGCAGCCCTGGGAGACGCGTCGGTCCGACCGCGATGAGCAGGACGATCGCGATGACTACGAGCTCGGTGCCGCCGATGCCGAACATGCGGTGCGTCGGGTTGTAGCACTTCGCCCGGCGGCGGCGAGGCTACTCCGCGGACGCCACGCGGAGCCGCTCGGCCGCGTTGGAGAGCTCGCGCAGGTGCCCCTCGTAGTTCCGGGTCAGCTCGTGGATGCGCTTGACCGCGTTGAGGGTCTGCTCGGAGCTGCGCGCCTGGGCGCGCTGGCTCTGGTGCAGCTCGTTGACCATGCCGCTGATGTTCTCGATGGCCTGGCTGATCTGACGGCCGCCGCGGGCCTGCTCCTGACTCGAGCGCTCCACGTGCTGGGTGATCAGGCGCATCTTCTCGGCGCTCTTCATGATCAGCTCGGAGCCGCGGGCCTGCTCGGCGGTGGCCGCGGCGATCTGCTGCACCGTCTCGGCGATGCGGCCGATGGCGTCGGTGACCTGCTTGGAGCCCTTGGCCTGCTCGACGGTCGCGCGGGCGATCGCGCGCACCATGCTGGTGGACTTCTGCGAGCTGGAGAGGATCTTCTTGAGGGCGCGCTCCGCCTCGGCGCTGACCTCGACGCCGCGGTCGACGGTGGCCGCGCCGAGCTGCACGGCGGCGATGCCCTTCTTGGACTCCGCCTGGATGGTCTTGATCAGCTCGGCGATCTCCTTGGTGGAGGCGCCGGCGCGCTCGGCGAGGTCCTTGATCTCGTCGGCCACGACCGCGAAGCCCTTGCCGTGCTCGCCGGCCTGGGCCGCGATGATGGCGGCGTTGAGCGCGAGCAGGTTGGTCTGCTCGGCGACGTCGTCGATGACGTTGAGGATGTCGCCGATCGCCTCGATCCGGCTGCCGAGGTTGCCGATGACCTGCACCGCCTCGGAGCTGGTCTCCTTGATGCGGTTGATCTCGTCGATGGTCTTGAGGATCGCCTCGGCGCCCTTCTCGGCGTCGGAGGCCACCTCCTCGGAGAGCCGCGCGGTCTCGTTGGCGTTCGACTGGACCTGGTCGATCGAGACGTCCATCTGGTTCATGGACGAGCTCGTCTCCTCGGCGGTGAGCGAGAGCGCGTCGACGTTCCGGGCGACCTCCTTGATCGAGTAGGTCATCTCCTCGATCGAGCTGACGGTCTCGCGCACGCTGTTGGCGAGGTTCGCCATGTTCTCGGCGACCTCGTCGTTGGTCGCGGTCATCTCCAGGATCGAGCTCGAGCTCTCCTCGGCGTTGGTCGCCAGGGCCTCGACGTGCTGCGCGATCTGGTGGAGCGCGGCGCTGATCTCCTGCATCGAGCCGATCGTCTGCTCGACCGCCGCCATCTGCTCGCCGAAGCCGGCGGAGAGCTTGTCGACGTGCTCGGCGACCGTGCCCTCGGCGTCGCGGACGTGGGTCTGGCTCGCCTGGTAGCGGCCGCGCATCTTGTCGAGCTCGCGCTGGGCCTCGTCGAGGCTGGCGTCGACGCTCGCCTTGGCGCCCTCGATGAGGTCGAGCTGGGCGCGGAGGGTCTCCACCTCGCCGGTCTCGCCGCCGCCGCGCCGCTCCTCCTCGAGCTCGGCGCGCAGCCGGCCGGCCTCCTCGTCGAGGCGCTCGACCGAGCTGCGCAGCTCGGCCTCCTGCTCGCGCGCCCGCTGGATCTTCAGCGCCGCGTCTCCGAGCTGGTCCCAGATCCGCATCTCGTCGGCCCCGAGGCCCGGCGGGCGGGCCGGCGTGCGGCCGTCGAGCACGTCGCGCACCGCCGCGTCGAGGCCCTCGGATCCGCCGCCCTCCATGCCGCTGGCGACCACCAGGCCGCCGGCGAGGGCGAGCAGCCAGCTCACCAGGCTCGCGAGGTAGGCGTTGGGGAGCTTGTCGGCGAAGCCGACCGCCGCGAGGCCGATCAGGGCCACGACCACCCCGGGCCAGAAAGTACGACTCTTGAGAAGCTTGTCGATCACTGTGGCGCAGTCCTGCCCTACGGCCCTGCCCGCCCGTGGCGCGCGGAGGCCGCAGCGTACCCGCCCGGCTCGTTTTTCCGCAAGATGTCGGTGGCGTGGAGAGGCGACGAATACCGGGGACCGAGCTGGAGGTGTCGGCGGTCGGGCTGGGCTGCTGGGCCCTGGGCGGCGAGCACTGGGGGGACGACGTCGACCCCGAGGAGGGCAAGGCGGCCGTCCGGGCGGCGCTCGAGGCCGGGGTGACGCTCTTCGACACGGCGCCGCTCTACGGGGCGGGGCGGGCCGATCGGCTGCTCCGGGAGGCGCTCGGGCCCCACCTCCGCGAGGTGGTGGTGGCCACCAAGGTCGGCGCGCGCATGGAGGGCGCCCACGCCATCAGCGATCTCTCGCCCGCCCACGTGCGGGCCGACGTCGAGGCCAGCCTGCGGCGCCTCGGCGTGGAGCGGCTCGATCTCCTCCAGGCGCACTGGCCCTGCGAGCGGGGCACGCCGCTGGCCGACACGATGGAGGCGCTCGTGCGGCTCCGGGAGGAGGGCAAGGTGCGACACCTCGGCCTCTGCAACCACGGGCCGGAGGCGATCGAGGCGTGGGCCGACGCGCTGGCCGTGGCGCAGGCCCCGCTGTCGCTGATCCGCCGGGAGGGGCTGTCGGACGTGGTGCCGGCGGCGCGGCGGGGAGGCGTCGGCGTGCTCGCCTACGAGCCGCTCGCCCGGGGGCTGCTGAGCGGGAAGTTCCGGGCGCTGCCGCGCTTCCCCGAGAGCGACATGCGGCGCCGGGATCCGCGCTTCTGGGCCTCGCGCTTCGGGCAGCTCGCGCCGTCGGTCGGGCGCCTCCGGGCGATGGCGGCCCGGGTCGGCGTGCCCCCCGCCGCCCTCGCCGTCGCCTGGGTCGCGTCTCGCCCGGGGGTCACCGCCGCCCTGGTCGGCGCCAAGCGCCCGGCCCAGGTCCGGGAGAACGTGCAGGCGTCCCGCCTCCTCGCCCGCCCCGACGCCGCCACCCTGCTCGACGCCGTCGGCACGCGCTTCTGAGGCCTATTCGCAGGCGCCGCCGCCGCAGTCGGAGGTGCAGATCCAGAAGCCGGTCTCGTCGCAGCCGCAGTTGCTCGGCTCGCAGCCCGCGGTGGCATCGCAGGTCTGGCCGCGCGGGCAGCCCCGGGTGCGGCAGCCGGTGGGGGGCGCGGCGACGCAGCCGTCGGCGGCGCAGACGTTGCCGCGGCAGCAGCCCGGGATCGCCGGGTCACACCAGCAGAAGGCGCCCGCGTAGCACTTCTGCGTGCGGCCGTCGCTGGCGGTCGGGCAGTCCGAGTCGACCTCGCACTGGTTCGGAGGCGCGCACTCGCAGGGCGAGCAGCCGTTCCGCATGTAGGGCGCCCAGCCGTCGGCGCAGGCGATGTCGCAGAGCAGCCCGTCGTTGTCGCACGGCACGCAGGTGCCCTCCTCGCACCACCGCTCGCCGCTCGCGCAGTCCGCGTCCTCGTCGCAGCCGAGGTCGAGGCACTCGGCGTACGTCCGCTCGCAGGTCTCCTGCTCGCCGAAGAGGTCGTCGCAGTCGGCGCCCTCGCAGCGGCACCACGCGATCTGGGCGCACTCGGTGCCGTCCCAGCGCCAGCGGATGGCGGGGTCCTCGCTCGGTCCGCACGGCGCGCCTTCGCGCACGTCCTGGGCCCCGCAGGCGCCCGCGTCGACGGGCGGCGCGGCGTCGGGGAGCGAGGCGTCGTCGGGGGGCGGGGCGTCCATCGGCGGCGGGGTGGCGTCCATCGGCCGGGCCGCGTCGAGGCCCCCGTCGGTCTCGCCCGCGCCGTCACCGCAGCCCACCAGCGTCAGCGCGACCGCGAAGAAGAGGCGAAGGAAGAGGGAGCGCATGACGCGATCGTGAGCCACCCGCGTGGCGCGGGGCAAGTCCGGGGGTACGTGTCACCCGGGGTGAAGCGATGGAACGCATCATCGTGGGGACGGACTTCTCCCGTTCGTCCGAAGAGGCCGTGCAGGTCGCCGGGGAGTGGGCGCGCGCCTACGACGCCGAGCTGACCCTGGTCCACGTGCTCGGCGTGCCCGAGCTGGCGCACTACGAGGTCGAGCAGCCCATCCGGGAGCACCGCGAGCTCGAGGAGGCGGTGCACGAGGCGCTCGACGCGATGGAGGAGCGCCTCCTCGAGGACGTCCGCAGCCGGACGGCGATCGTGCGCGGCCACGGCCAGATCGGGGCCAGCGCGGCCGAGGGCATCGTCGCGCTCGCCGACGACCTCGACGTCGATCTCATCGTCGTCTCGACGCACGGCAAGAGCGGGCTGACCCGCCTCCTGCTCGGCAGCGTCGCGGAGCGCGTCGCGCGCTCGGCCGGCCGGCCGGTGCTGACGGTGCCGGTGGGCGCTACTTCACGACCACGACGGGTCGGACGCACGGCGCGGCGTCGCTCGAAGCCGCCGCCTTCGCTCCAGCCGTGAGCCGCACGATCGAAGACGCCTTCACCGCGTCCTCGGGCACCCAGCGCGCGCGCCGGAAGGTCGGCCGCTCCCGGCGGGGCGACGGCTGACGCTGGCGCTCGAGCGCCGCCTCCAGGAGCCCCGTCTCGAACGGCGAGAGATCCTTCAGCGCGAGCCCGATGCCGGGCGCCCCGGGCCGCGAGCCGGTCACCAGCCGCACCACCGTCGCCTCGGCGTCGATCCAGACCTGGCTGCGCGGCGGCTTGAAGGACACCACGACCGTCTCGCCGAGCTTGGCCGCCACCCCGTTGGCGCGGAGCAGGAGGCCCTGCGGCGTGAGGTCGACGACCCGCTCCCCGAGGAGGAAGAAGTCCTCGTCCGTCACGCACTGGCAGTCGAGATCGACCGGCACCCGCGAGGCGCGTCGCCGCTCCCCCATGATGCCCTTCGGCAGCTCGTCTCCATCACGCTTCGGCATGCGACCTCCACGTGCGGTTGTACCGATGCGCGCGATCGCGTCCAGAATTCAGCTAGAGCGATGAACCGCTCACCTCCCGTCGCCTGTCGCCCCCTGCGATTCCTGGGCGGCGTTGCTTCCTCGGTCACGTGCCGAAAGCACGCTCCCTCGTCGCGCCTTGCCCAGAAAACGCAGGAAACGACATGCTCGGTCCGGTTAGCGGTTCATCGCTCTCGCGGGGACCTCGGTCACCTCGGTGCCGTCCAGGCGGAAGCGGCGCTTCTCGGTCTCGCGGGCCAGGGTCACGGGCACCCGCGCGACCCGCTCGTCGTCGGTGCCGAGCCCGGTGATCACGAGCAGCTCGGCCTCGATGTCGCGGATCTCGTCGCGGTCCGCGCGCCGCACCTCGAAGAGGTACTCGCCGTCCTCGCGCTCGCGGACCCGGCTCGCGTAGATGCCGAAGTCGTCGCCGCCGAGGTCGACCGCCTCCCAGCCCACGTCCTCGTCGGTGCTGGGGTAGCGCACGACCATCTCCGGTCGATCGTCGGGGTGGCGCCAGGTGAGCGCGGCGAAGATCGCGGGCGGATCCCGGAGCGCGCCGGACTCGCGCTCACGCCGCCGGATCGCGCGGCGCATCTCCTCGGTCTCCGCGTCGAGCTCCAGGCGCGCCAGCCGCACCGTCGTCCAGAGCCGCGCCATGCCGGCCGCGCCCTCGTGCACGCTCGGGTCGGTCGACTCGCTGAGCCGCTGCTCGAGCCGGAGCGCCTCGTCCACGCGCCCCGCGTCCGCCGCCGCCCGGGCGAGGAGGAGCAGCACCGCGCCGTCGCCGGGCCGGAGCCGGGCCAGCGTGCGGTACTCGCGGTAGGCGTCGTCCGCCCAGCCGTGCGCCCGGTAGAGGTCGCCGAGCCGCCGGCGCGCCCAGGGATCGAGCGGGGTGCGCTCGACGAGCTCGCTGAAGACGCGGCGCGCCTCCGGCTCGTCGTCCTGACGGAGCCAGAACTCGCCGACCTGGGTGCGCACCCGCGCGTCCGCGAGCGGGTCCGCCCGGAGCTCCCGGGCGAGACGCCGCGCCTCGGCCAGCTCGTCGGTCTGCTCGAGCAGGCTGAGCAAACGCAAGCGGAGATCCATCTCCTCCGGCGCGACCTCGAGCCAGCGGCGCACCAGGCGCAGCCGGTAGGCCGCGTCGGTGTTCTGCTTCCAGAGCCGCGAGAAGAGGCTCCAGTCCACCGGCACGTCCAGCCCGAGCCCCGCCCGCACCGCCTCGACGTCCGAGGGGCTGCGGACGTTGCGCAGGATGATGCGCCGCAGGTAGTCGGCGATGGCCGCGTTGCCGCGGAAGGCGCGGTAGAGCGCGACCTGCCCGCGCACGCCGCCCGACTGGCCGATCATCATGTGCAGGAGCGTCCGGCGCGCGCGCCAGTTGGACAGCTCGCACTGCCGCTGCGCCTCGCGCCACACGCCGATGGCTCCGCCGACGCCGGAGTTGGCGGCGAGCCGCTCGCGCCAGAGCGCCCGGCGCACCTCCAGATCCTGTCGCGACGCGTCGCTGCACTGCCGCCGCGCGCCGAACTCGCGCTCCGGCATCTGGAAGCTCAGGGTGTGGCGCACGCTCACCGTCCCGCCCGCGCCGGTCGAGGGGTAGGGCAGCCCGCGGATCTCGGTCTCCACGCAGCGCCGCACGTCGTCGTCGCCCACCGTCTCGCGCACGATGTTGACGCCGCGCGCGTTGCCGTCGCCGTCGACCTCGACCTCGACGACCATCTCGCCCGAGAGATCGGGCCGCACGATCGAGCGCCGCTCGTAGCAGCCGCGCGGGCCCGACTCCCGGCTCTCGAGCACGCGCTGGACGGCGGCCCGGGCGAGGCCCCCGTCGCCGGCGCTCTCGCGCGGCGCGGGCGCGTCGGTGTCGCTGACCCGGGAGACCCAGGTCGACTCGGGCGCGGTGGCCACGTCGACCTCCGCCCGGCCCAGCCGCCGGCGCCACCCGCCCGCGTCGCTCGTGAGCTCGGCCGCCGTGACGGTCGGGCTGCCGCCGCCGAGGCCCCAGGCGTAGGCGAGCGGATCGTGATCGAAGCCCTGCACCGGGGCGACCGTGCCGCCGTAGACGCCGCCCACCACGAGCGAGGTCCAGGGCGAGACGAGCGAGAAGCGCACGCCGAGGTCGACCATCGCCTCGCGGCCCGCGTCCTCGTCGACGAGCTCACCGAGCCGGTTCTGCGCCCAGCGCTTCCGGATGTCGCCGCCATCCTGGACGGCGTCGCGGCGCACGCTCATGCGCTGCTCGAAGGGCTCGCCGTCGAAGTGACCGCGGACCGTGACCCGCTCGGGCATCGGGCCGACCAGCCGGCCCACCAGCCGGAGGTGCGCGCCGTTCTGCACGAGCATCGGCGGGCGCGGGTAGACGCGCTCGACGTTCTCACCGAGATCGATCGAGACGCCGCGCAGGGTCGGCGCGGCCGCCTCCGCCAGGACGCCCATCACCGTGCGGGCGGCCTCGGTGCGCTCCTCCACCCGGGAGGCGTGCCCGTCGAAGAGGCGCCGCAGCAGCTCGAGGTTCGCGCCGTCGCCGATCGCGAGCCCGAAGAAGCGCGGCGGCGCGTCGAGGGTCGCGAGGGTGGCCCGGAGCGCGGTCGCGTCGAGATCGCCGGTCGTCGGCAGCCCGTCTCCCAGGTAGAGCACCGCGGCGCGCGGGCGGCCGGCGACCAGCTGCCCCGCGTCGCGCAGGCTCCGGCCGAGGTCGGTGGCGCCGCCGAGGTGCACGCGCGCGATGCTCTCGAGCAGCGCCTCCCGGTTCTCCTCGGTCGCCGGCACGAGCCCCTCGGGCGCTCCGTCGGGGGCGTGCGCGGTGACGTCGGCCAGCCGGATCGCGACCCGGTCGGAGGGCGTCACCTGCCGCAGCACCGCCTCGATCACCGCCCGGGCGATCTCGAGGTCCTCGGGGTCGGTCTCGCCGGAGACGTCGAGCAGCATCACCAGCTCGAGCGGCGGGGTCTCGCCCTCCTCGCTCTCGACCAGCGTCTCGGTCGGCACGTCGAAGAGCACGTAGCTCTCCTGCCCCTCGGCCGCGGGGCCGCCCCCCTGCTCGGCCGGCGCGGTGACGACGTAGGCACGGACCTGATCCTCGGGCGGCGCCTCCTCGTCGTAGAGATCGAGGTAGAAGTCGGCGCGCGGTCGGAAGTCGCTCTGGCGGAGCACCACCCGGCCGTCCTCGACCGTCGCGCCCATGCCCGCGCGCATCCCGGAGAGCGGCGCGCCCGAGGTGTCGACCTGGAGGATGAACTCGCCGAGCAGCGGCGGCTCGCCCTCGACCTCCATCGGGTAGACGTAGGTGCGCGCCCCGTCGCGGCGGTCGAGCCACTCGGTGTAGCGGAGGCGCACCCGGACGGTGGCGCCGGGCGCGATCGGGTGCACGCGGGCGCGCAGCCGATCCGGGCCGTCGTAGGCGAGCTTGGCGCCCTGCACCTGGTTGTTCAGCCAGCTGAGCTGGTAGCCCGAGCCGACGCTCATCGCGTTGACCACCGCCTCCTGGAAGCCGGCGCCGCCCTGGTCGATCGCGAACGACTGCACGATCGCGCCGCGGGGCAGCCGGATCACCCACTCGCCCTCGAGCGTGTCGCTGCGGGCGTTGAAGAAGGTCTGGGTCACCTCGGTCGTCGCGAGGTCGCCGCTGAGCGAGACCCCGACCTCGTGCGCGCGGATCGGCAGCGGGGTGCGGGCCTCGCCGTTCTGGTCGGGGCGGCGGCCGGCGAGCACGCCGAGGTGGGTGGCTCGGGGGTGACGGGAGCGGCCCGGGTCGGCGAGCCCGCCGGTCCAGTCGTCCCACAGATCCGCCGGCTCGACCTCGGGCACCGTGGCGCCCGCGAGCACCACCCGCTCGCCCTGGCTCATGCGGTCGCTGCCGCCCTCGCTCACGTAGGTGAGCTCGCCCGAGCCGCAGTAGATCGCGGCGCCGGCGTCGGTCAGCTCGACCGCGAAGGTGGCGTCGTCGGCCCGCACCGAGCCGTGCTCGGTCTCGATGGTGGTCTCGTTGGCGCTCGACGCGTCGACCCAGACCCGGCCCGCCTCGAGCCGGAAGGTCGAGAGCTGCACCGTGCCGCGGGTGTCGTGGTCGAAGAGGATCCAGGCGCCGGAGTCGAGCCGGACGCCGCCGCGGCCGTCCTCGGCGGTGACCGCGGTCGCGCCCTCCTCGACGCGCGCGGTGTCGATGACCCGCTCCGCGTCGCCGTCGCGCTCGAGGCTGAACCCGCCGCGGATCACCTCGGCGGTGGCGACGGTGGGCGCGGGATCGTGGTCGCTGCCGCAGGCGGCGAGGGTGAGGGCGAGCAGTACGGAAGCGCGCTTCATCGGGTCTCCGTCAGGTCGGTGCCGGTCAGGTTCCAGGCGTAGGTGTCGCGCGAGGGATCGAAGTGCAGGTCGACCAGCTCGACCCGCTCGTCGTCCTCGCCCTCGTTCCAGATCACGACGAGCTGCGCGTCGACCTCGGTCAGCTCGTCCTCGGCCGCCATGCGGCGCACCTCGAGGCGGTAGGTGCCGGTCTCCTGCTCCTCGAGGTGGAAGGCCTCGAGGCCGTGCTCGGGCGAGAGGTCGGTCGGGCGCGACGGGCTCAGCCCGGGGAAGCCGGCCCAGAGGCCCAGCTGCGCGTCCGGGTGCGACCAGACCAGGGTGACCCGGAGGTCCCCGGCCTCGCGCAGGATCCCGCTCCGGCGTCGCCGTCGCTCGAGCCGCTCGAGGCGCTCGTCGTCGCCCCGCGCCGCCTGCTTCAGCCGCGCGTAGCGCACGCTCGACCAGAGGAGCGCGGTGCGGGCGACGCCCTGCGAGGCCCCCGGCTCCGCGGTCTGCATCAGCCGCCGCTCGAGCCGCAGCGCCTCGTCCACCCGGCCCGCGCCCGCCGCGGCCTGCGCCAGGAGCAGCAGGGTCGTCGGGTCGTCGGGGCGGATCTCGGCGAGGGTCTGGTACTGCCGGTAGGCGTCCTCGTGCCATCCGTGGGCGCGGTAGAGGTCGCCGAGGCGGCGCCGCGCCAGCTCGTCGAGGGGCGCGAACTCCACGATCTCGCTGAACACCCGGCGCGCCTCGTCGGGCTCGTCGAAGCGGAGGAACATCTCGCCGATCGCGGTGCGCACCCCCGGGTCGGCGAGCGGGTCGGCGCGCATGGCGTCCGCGAGCCGCTTGGCCTCCGCCGGGCGCTCGGCGCGCTCGAGGAGCGACAGGAGCCGGAGCTTCAGCTCGAAGCTGTCCGGGTACTGCCAGGTCAGCCGCCGCAGCGCGCGCACCTTCGCGGCCTCGTTCGGCGCGCGGTCGAGGATCTGCTCGACCAGCGCCCAGTCGATCTCGCTGCCGGTGAGGAACGCGCGCCGCACCTGCCGGAGGTCGTCGGGCGTGCGCACCCGCCGGAGGATCTGCGCCCGCACGAAGCTCCGCCCGGACGGATCGCTCAGGAGCCGGTAGACGTCGACCATGCTCGAGACGCCGCCCGCCCGGCCGAGCACCAGGCCGAGGAAGGCGCGCCGGTCGCGCCACGAGCGGGCCTCGCAGTCGCGCACCGCGTGGCGGTAGAGGCGCACCCAGCCGTGGGCGCTGCCTTCGGCCGCGAGCCGCTCACGCCAGAGGGCCCGGCGGTCGTCCAGGCTCAGCCCGGCCGCGTCGCTGCAGCGGCGGCGGCGATGATCGGCGCTCACCACCCGGGTCACGACGCGGGTGGCGTCCCCGCTCGGCCGCGCGGCGTTCGTGTTGCCGCCGCCTCCGCCGTTGCTGACCACGAAGGGGTAGCGGACCATCACGCTCCCGCCGCCGTCGGGCGCGGGGAAGGTCCAGCGACGCACCGCGCTGGCGATGCAGCTCTCCACGTCGGCGTCGCCCAGCGTGGTCTCGGCGATCGACGACTGGGTGACCGCGCCGCTCGGCGAGATGGTGAACTGCGCCATCACCCGCCCCTCGAGCTCCGGGCGCTCCTGGAGTCCCTGCTCGTAGCAGAAGCGCACCTCGTTGATGTGGCGCCGGATCACCCGGCGGATCACCTCGCGGGAGAGCGCCCCGGTGACGGTGGCGTTGCCGGTCCGGACCCGCGGGACCGCGGCGCGTCGGTCCTCGGCCCGCGAGGCGCCGCGCCCGTAGCCGCTGCCGCTCCCGCCGCCGCCGCCGTGCCCGATCGTGCCCAGGTTGCCGAGCCCGATCGTGCCCTCGCCGCTGCCGCCGCCGCCGCGACCGGTGCCGCGCAGGCCGAGGCCGCCGGCCCCCGTCACTTCGTCGTTACCGCCGACGTAGCCGAGCGCGCCGAGCTGATCGGCCAGGGCGTCGTCACCGGCTCCGTCACCCAGCCCGTCGAGGCCGGCGAGCGGCGCGTTCTCGGCGGGCTCGGCGGCGGCCATCGGCGCGGCGGTGGCGGTCGAGCCCGAGCCGCCGCTGCCGGGGGCGCCGCCCCACGGGTCGACGACCTCCTGGCTGCGCTGTCGGGCCGGCGCGGCGGGGGGCGGCGGCGCCTCTTCGTCCGCCATCTCCTCGGCCTCCGCCATGTCGGCCATCGGCTCCTCCGGCGGCGTCGGCGCGCTCGCCGCCTCCACCTCGCGGGCGCCCATCGGCATCTCGAAGTCGCCCTCGGCCGCCGGCTCTTCGCTGGCCGAGAGCGCGCAGCCGGTGATCGCGAGCGGCCCGAGCGCCACCGCGCTCACCACCGAGAGCGCGCCGCCCTCTCGCACGCCCCCGACCCGGAGCAGGGGCCGGTCGAGGTGTCGGAGCGCGGCCGCGCCCATCTGCTGCAGCTCGCGACGGCTCGGCACGTAGTAGCTGGTGAAGGGCGTGATCAGGCCGTAGCGGGTGCCCAGCTCCGCCACCTCCTCGCGGCCGCCGCCGTCGAGCAGGAGCTGCCGCAGCCGCTCGGCCGCCCAGCGCAGCCGGAGATCGGTCGTGGCCTCGGTCTCGCCGACCTGGATCGGGATGGTCTCGGTGAACTCCGCGCCCGCGATCACGCCGCGCACGGTGATCTCGGTCGGCGCCCCGTCCCGGACCCGGCCCACCACCGGGAAGACCTCGCCGAGCACCGCGTCCATCGGGCGGCGCGGGAAGGCGTTCTCGATCCCGTTGCCGAGCTCGACCGTGACCTGGTGCGCGATCGGGCGCCCGGCGTGCGCGAGCAGCTCGAGCGCCGCGTCGGCCGCCTGGCTCCGCTCCTCGACGCGCATCGCGAGCCCGCCGCCGCGCGTCACCGCCTCGAGCAGCTCGAGGTTGGCGTCGCTCCCGACCGCCACCGCGTAGAGCCGCAGCGGGTCGGGGAGGCGGCCGAGCCGCTCGAGCAGGCCGTTCGCCTGCAGCTCGCCCACGGTGGGCGTTCCGTCGCCGACGTAGACCACCGCGCCCGCCCGCTCCGGGTCGAGCAGCGCGGCCGCCTCGGCGATCGCGGCGCCTAGATCGGTCGCGCCGCCGGCCGGCACCCGCGCCAGCCCGTCGAGCAGCCGCTCGATCCGCTCCGGCGTGGCCTCGCCGAGCGCGGCGTCCTCGCCATCGACCACCGACCGGATCGAGAGATCGGCGCTCACCACCGCGACCCGATCTTCCGGTCCGAGGTGCGCGGTCAGCGACTCGACGACGCTCCGGCCCAGCTCGAGGTGGCTGCGGTCGGTGGCCGCCGAGACGTCGGCCAGCACCACGAGGTCCATCGCCTCGGCGCGCTCCCCGCCGAGCGACGTCGGCAGCACGAGCGGGAGATAGAAGAAGCCGTGCTCGTCCGCTTCGTTCGGCATCGCCGGCGTGTTCGGGGCGCGCGCGGGCGGGAGGTACGGCGCGGTCCAGGCCCGCTGCGTCTCGCCCTCGCCGCCGATCAGCTCCAGCCAGAAGTCGGACCGGGGCCGGAAGTCGCTGCGCCGGATGCGCACCGCGCCGTCCTCGACCACCGCGCCCATGCCCGCCCGGACGCGCTCGGCGCCGGCCTCGCGCACGTCGGCGCTGATGGACATCTCCTGGATGTGCGGAGCCCGGGCGCCGCCGCTCATCGGGTAGCGGTAGAGGCGCGCCGCGCCGCCGGCCGGGGCGCGCAGCCACTCGGCGTAGCGGATCACGATGCGCCGCGTCTCGCCGGGCGCGATCGGATAGATGCGCGCGCGGTAGTGCCCGGGCGCGTCCCACTCCAGCAGCGCCGGATCCTCGGTCGAGCCCCGGTAGACCTGCCGCTCGTAGGCCTGCCGCGCCTGCGCCTTCTCGCGCACGTAGCCGTCGACGAGCCGGTCGTCGCGGTCGACCGCGAAGCGCTGGAGCACCGCCTCCCGGGGGACCGCGACGCGGTAGAGCCCCTCGACCGTCTCGCTGGCGGGGTTGAAGAAGAGCTGATCGACCTCGGTGACCGCGAGGTCGCCCTCGACCCGCACCCGCACGTCGAGCCGGCGCACCACCAGCGGCCAGCGCGCGAGGCCGACCTCGTCGGGCACCCGAGCCTCCAGGGTCCCCACGCCGCGCGGGCCGGCCGCGTCCGACGGGCCCGGCCGGGCGAGCCCCCCGGTCCAGTCCTGCCAGAGCGCGGTCGCCTCCACCGCGGCCGCGTCCCCGAGCCGGAGGGTCTCGCCGGCCGCGGCGATCCCGCGCTCCGCGTCCTCCCCCTCGCCCCGTGACCAGGCGAGCTCGCCGCGGACCACGTAGGCCTCGAGGCCGCCGCCCTCCCGGCTCACCGAGAACGCCGCGTCCGAGGCCCGCAGCGATCCGCGCTCACCGCGCACCTCGAGCTGCTCCCCGGCGCCGGCCTCGACGAAGACCTGGCCCCCGCCGAGCTCCACCACGCCCTCGCCGCGCAGGGTGACGCCCGCGCCCTCGTCGAGGAGGAGCTGCGGCCCGTCGTCGAGCCGGATCCGCGCGAGCGCGCCGTCGCCCGCCTCGATCGTCTCCTCGGCCGAGACCCGGGTGATCACCGCGGCGGCCTCGCTCGAGACGCGCGTCTCCCCTCGGACGGGGATCACGGTGGCGACGGTCCCGTCGACCTCCTCGCTCATCCCCCCGCAGCCCAAGGCCGCGAGGACCGCGATCACCCCGAACGTGCCTGCTCTCATCCTGCTCCCCTCGCGCATCGCGCCTGCTCCGACCCGGGCTCCCCCCCGGAGCTTGGAGCCCCGGCGCGAGAGTACTCCAACCGACCGAGCTTTCGGGGGAACGTTCCGGGTGAAATAGGCGGCGCGGGTGCCCCGTAGCGGAGGGTGAAATATCGTCTCCTCTCGCTCGTAGGGACCCGTGACCGCCGCTCGACCCCACCCCGCCACGATGTTCTTTCCCCTTCACTGGATGAGCGCCCCCGCGAGCCCGGCATACTCCGCCGAGCGGAGGACCGGCATCGAGGCGTCGCTGGAGCAGCGTGCGGGGGGCGGGGACCGGAGGGCGCTCGAGGCGCTGCTCCGCGAGCACGCGCGCGCGATCCACGACGTCTGCCGCTTCGTGGCCGGCCCTCAGGACGCGAAGGACGCCACCCAGGAGGCGCTCGAGAAGATCGTCACCGTGATCGAGAAGTTCGATCCGGAGCGCGGCTCCTTCCGCACCTGGGCCCTGACCGTGACCCGGAACGTCTGCCGGGACCGGCTCCGGCGCCGGGGGCTGGAGCGCCGCACCTTCGTGGCCGACGGGGACGAGGCGACCGGCTGGGTGGCCTCCGAGGCGCCGGGGCCGGAGCGCGTGGCGCTGGCCCGGATCGAGTCGGAGCGGCTGGCGGAGGCGCTCGAGACGCTGCCCGAGAAGATGCGGCTCGCGGTGGTGCTCTACCACGTGCACGGATCGACCTACGAGGAGATCGCGGCCACCCTCGAGGTGCCGATCGGCACGGTCATGACCTGGCTCCACCGCGGGCGGAAGCGGCTCCGGGCGGCGCTGCAGGAGGCGGACGCGTGAGCGCGCACCTCGACGAGATCGCCCTCGAGGCGCTCGCGAACGGCCGGGAGGATCTGGTGGCCGAGGAGGCGCTCGACCACCTCGACGAGTGCGCCGCGTGCGCCGAGCGGGTCGAGCTCGAGCGGCGCGGGGCGATGGACGCCTCGCTGGCCCTGCGTCGGGCCATGCCCGAGCTCGACGAGCTCGACGCGATGATCGCGCAGGCGATGACCCACGCGCCGGACGAGCTCTCGCCCGCGCCGAGCCGCCGGAGCCTCTGGTGGGGCGCCGCGGTGGGTGGGCTCGCGGCGGCCGCGCTGGGCGTGCTCTCGCTGCCCGCGCTGCCGACCTCGTTCGGCGGGGTGGCGGGCGGCGCGGCGTCCACCGGCGGGCAGCTCATCACCCTGTGGCGCGCGGTCGACAGCCTCGTGGAGGCGACCGTGCCCGGCGGCTGGATCGCCGTCTCGGTGATCGGGCTGGTGCTCGCGGCCCTGCTCGCGATGCCGATGCGGCTGTTGCTCGGCCCCCGCAAGCTGAACGGGCTCGGGCCGCTGGCCTCCGCGCTCGGGGTGATCCTGTTCGCGCTCGCCGCGATGCCCGGCGCGGCGCACGCCTACCGGGTCGAGGGCGCGTGGCCGGATCCGGAGCCGACGGTGAGCGTCGACGTCACCGATCAGCCGACCAGCGAGGCGCTCCGTCAGGCGGCGAGCTCGGCCGGGCTCGGGGTGGTGATCCGCCTCGACGACGATCCGAGGGTCACGCTCCACGTGCAGGACGCGCCGATCGGCGAGGTGATCGAGGCCCTGCTCGGGGAGCGCCCGGTGGTGGTGCGCCCCGGGGCGAGCCTGATCACCGTGCGCCCCGACGAGCCCGCGCCGGTCGAAGAGGCGCCGCCGGAGCGCGAGCCGCTCGAGGCGCGCCAGATCGCGGCCGCCGTCGCGCCGCCCGCCCCGCCGCCCGCGAGCCGACCTCCGCCTGCGCCCGCCGGGGTCTCCGACCGGGTGAACTTCGGCGGGGACGTCGAGGTGGGCGAGGACGAGCAGGTGCGCGACGTCATCACCATGGGCGGCGACGCCGAGGTGCGCGGGCGCGCCTACGGCGACGTGGTGACCATGGGCGGCGACGCCGAGATCGCCGGCGAGGTGATCGGCAACGTGATGACGATGGGGGGCGACATCGAGCTGCTCGAGGGCGCGGTGATCCACGGCGAGGTCAACGCGATGGGCGGTGAGATCGACGTCGAGGACGGCGCGGTCGTGCACGGCGCCATGCACAGCGAGCAGGGCGAGGCGTTCGACGAGCCGGCCGAAGGTCGCGCCGCGCCCGAGAAGGTCGTCTCCTCGAGCCCCGGCTTCTTCCGCTGGGCGCTCTGGAACGTGCTGCTCTTCCTGCTCGGGCTCGTGCTCCTGGGCACCGCGCGGAAGCGCTTCTCGAACCTGCGCGGGGAGCTGGCCGCGAGGCCGCTTCGGAGCGCCTTCGGCGGCCTCCTCGGCGCGCTCTGCGGCGGCATCCTCGTGGTGGTCTTCGCGGTGACGCTGATCGGCCTGCCGGCCTCGGTGGTGCTGGGCGGGCTGCTCTTCGTCGGCCTCTGGATGGGCTGGACGACCAGCGCGTGGTGGATCGGCAGCGTGCTCCCGTTCGCGCTGCTCGAGGAGCGCCCGGTGGCCCAGCTCGCGGTGGGCGTGGGCGTGCTCTTCGTGGTCGGCCTGGTGCCGAAGGTGGGCACGCTCCTGGTGCTCGGCGCGATCCTCGCCGGCCTCGGCGCGGTGATCGCCACCGGCTTCGGCAACCAGTCGCCGCGCAAGAGCGGCGCCCGACACGTGCCGACCGGCCCCTTCCGCACGTCCGCCTGAGCCGGCCGGGGCTCGAGAGTTGGCAAACGATGGCGCCGGGGCCCCCCGCCCGCTTCCACGGCACTGACCCGAGACGACGGCAGGCGACGAGCGCAGCGAGGTCGCCTCACGAACACGGAAGGCGACGAGCGCAGCGAGGTCGCCGCACGCATCACCCCACCCGTCCAACCCCGCGGCAGCGGGCGGCCAGCTCGCGCGCAGCGCGAGCGCGAGCCGCAGGGCCCCCAGCGCCCCGTCGCTGGGGTCGGGGCCGAGCGGAGCGAGGCCCCGGAGTGGGTAGGGGGGGCCCCGCGGAGCCGGCGGACCTGTCTCTGCGGAGGGTGCGGATGCACCCGGAGCGGAGACAGGTCTGACGGCGCAGCGGGGGGGCGGGGGCGGACCCGCCCCTGCCCAGAAAACTCAGCCGGCGAGGGTGATCGCGAGGGCGAGCACGAGGCCGAGCAGGAAGAACGCGCCGACGCCGACGCCGACGTAGAGCAGGATCGCGCCGCGGTCGTCGCGCCGGGTCGGCGGCGTGGGCTGGGTCGCGGGCGGCTGCGGCGCCGCGGGGCGAGGCGGCTGGTACGGCGCCACCGCGGCGGCGCTCGGCGCGGCGTAGCTGGACGGCGGCGGCGTGTAGCCGAGCGCCTCGGGCGGCGGCGCCATCGGCTGGGTCGCCGCGCGATCCCGGTGGCTGTCGCGCAGCTGGTCCTCGGCGAGCACGACCGTGCGCGGCACGTTCTCCGGGCTCTCGTCGAAGTCGTCGGCCCCGGGCAGCTCCTGCGCCTGGAGCGGGTCGGTCGGCTCGAGGCGATCGAAGGCGTGCTCGTCGAGGCCCGGGGAGGCGAGGGTCGGACCGGCGTCGAACTCGTCCTCGTCCCCCGCCAGGTCGGGCACGCTGACCGAGGCCGCCGAGACGGGCGCCGGCGTCTGCCAGGCCGGCTGCGCGGCGGGCGTCTGCCAGGCGGGCTGCGCGGAGGGTGGCTGAGCGGCGGGTGGCTGCGCGGCGGGCGGCTGCGCGGCGGGTGGCTGCGCGGCGGGTGGCTGCGCGGCGGGCGGCTGCCACGCGGGCGTGGCCTGGGCCGGAGGCGCCTGCGCGGGAGCGGGCTGGGCGGCGGGCGGCTGCCAGGCGGGCGCGGCCTGAGCCGGCGGCTGAGCGGGAGGCGGCTGCGCGGGAGGCGGCTGCGCGGGAGGCGGCTGCGCCGGAGCGGGCGGGGCGGCGGGCGTCTGCCAGGCGGGAGCGGCCTGGGCGGGAGGCGGCGCGGGCGACGGGGCGGGGTGAGCCGCGGGGGGCTGCCAGGCGGGCGCGGGCTGGGCGGGAGGCGGCGCGGGCGAGGGCTGGGCGGCTGGGGGCTGCCAGGCGGGCGCGGCCTGCCCTGGGTTGGCCTGCGCTGGGCTGGCCTGCGCTGGGCTGGCCGGGGCTGGGCTGGCCGGGGCTGGGCTGGCCGGGGCTGGGCTGGCCGCGGGCTGTTCGGGCGTGCCGCTCGGCTCCTCCTCGGCCAGCTTCGAGCGCACCACCTCGCGGAGCTTCTCGATGGGGAGCCCGCCTCGGGCGACGAGCGTCCGGTGCGCCTCCTCCGCGCGCGGGCGGCCGCTCGGCTCGCTGGCGAGCATCGACGTGACCAGCTCGCGGAGGTCGGCGGGGGCGTCCGGGGCCGCGCTGTCGAGCCGCTCGTAGTTGCCCATCGAGAGCTTGAGGCTGCGGGCGAGCGGGGTCGGGGCCGAGAAGGGCGGCTTGCCCACCATGCACTCGTAGAGGATGGCGCCGAGCCCGAAGACGTCGCTCGCCGGGGTGACCTCGAGCGACTTGGCCTGCTCGGGCGAGAGGTAGTCGACGGTCTTCTGCAGGACCAAGGTCACCGACGCGGCGTGGTCCGCCACCAGGCGCCCGAAGGCGAGGTCGGCGAGCAGCACCTTGCCGTCGGGGCGCAGCCGGATCGAGTCCGGGCTCAGCCCGCCGTGCGCCAGCCCGGCCGCATCGATCCGGGTGAGGACCTCGAGCACGCCCGCGCCCACCGTCGCGGCGAGGGTGGGATCGAGCCGGCCGCCGGCGTCGTCCAGGAGCCGACGGAGGGGGACCGCGCCGCTCCGGTCCTCGACCACGTGCGGCCGGGGCTCGAGGCCCCAGGCGAGGAGCGGCACCAGGCCCGACGCGCCGAGCTGCTGGCGCTTCGGCACCTCCTCGGCGAAGCGGGCGACCGTGGCCTCGATGAGCGCCACGCCCTCCGAGAGCATGCGCAGCTCGCCGGTGGCGCCGGACGGGGTGCGCACGGGAGCGGAGTCCACCGCGCCGTCGGACTCCATCGGCTCGAGCAGCTCGTGTTCGCCGATCCGCGCCATCCTTCAGCCCACACTTCCCACAAAGAGCGCCAAACGCCAACACTCGTCAGCGACACGCGATGCTGGCGGCGAGGGTCCGGCCGCCGCCGTCGCGGGGGCGGTTCTCGGTCCAGTGGAGGACGATCGTCCCGTCGTCGGTGGACGCGGCGGCGATGCCGCCGATCCGGAGATCGTCGCCGCGCGCGGCCTCCGCGAGGGTCACCTCGCCGATCGCGTCCCCGTCGGGCGTGACGAGCAGGACCTCGACCACGCCGTTGGTGGGGTCGGCGTCGCCGAAGCTCTGGACCCCGACCACCACACCCCACGGCGCCGAGGCGACCGCAGGCTGGATGTCGCCGTGCATGCTGAAGGTCAGCGGCGTGCGCGAGTGCTCCTCGCCCCGCGCGCCGACCCGGAGCAGCACGAGCTCGCTCGTCTGGTAGTGGGCGAGGGCGAGCTCGCCGCTCGGCCCGGGGCCGGGCCAGGGCGCGATCCCCGGCGGGACCTCGCCGAAGCGCTCGAAGCCCTCGTGCTGCACCGTGGACTGGCGCCGGCCGTCGATGAAGCGGGTGATCGCGATCGCGCCGTCGGCGTCGGGAGCGGTGGCCACCGCGACGCCCTCGTCGGTCGCCGCGAGGGTCAGCGGGCGGGCCTCGCGCATCGCGTCGAGGACCACGCCCCCGGTGGCCGGCCCCTCGGGATCGAAGAAGGTGACGACGGGCACCGGGCTGCGCGGCGAGCCCTGCTCGTGCAGCACCGCCCAGCGATCGCCGTCACCCGCGACGCCGTGGCAGCGGGTGCCGCCGAGGGGGGAGGGCATGCCGACGAAGGCGTAGTCCTCTCCGCGCCAGCGATGGAAGCTCGCGCCGCCGTCCTCGACCCGGCAGCCGCCGAAGAGCTCGCCGAGGGCCCCGAAGCGGGCGACGCCGCCGGTCCCCCCGCCCTCGCGCACCCGCCCGGTCACCTCGATGGTGTCCTCGCGCAGGCGCGCGCGGATCCCTCGCGGTCGCTGAGCGTCGTCATCGGCTCGCGGGCGGTGCATCGCCCCGAGGTCCAGCCCGCCCGCGCGCCACACCACGGCGGGCGCGTCGAAGGCTCCGGACATCGCCTCGTGCACCACGACCGACCCGGTCACCAGGAACTCCTCGCACGAGGTGGGCACGCCCGCGTCGAGCGGCACCGGGCTCGCGTCCGGCGGAGGCGGGGGCGGCGGCGGAGGCGTGGACGCGTCGGTCGGCGGGGGCGGAGGCGGGGCCGTGGCGTCGGCCCTGCCGTCGTCGAGCGTGGTGCGCGCGCCGCAGCCGACGAGCAGGAGGGTGAGGGAGAGCGTCAGGCGAAGCATCGCCGGGGAGGATAGATCAAACGGCGCTCACCAGGCGGCGAGCTCCATCATGTCCTCGGCGTTCTCGTCCTCGAGGAAGCCGGCGCGGGCGAGCTGGGCCGCCTCCGCCACCCCGAGCGCCACGTAGACCTCGCGCTCGTCGTCGCCGCGCAGCGAGACCAGCCGCTCGCGCACGTCGTGCCGGTCGAGCAGCACGTTGAGCGCGCGGACCAGGCCGCGCACGGTGACCATCGTGACGCCGCGCTGGTGCTGCGCGGCCTCGGAGAGGTCGTACTCCTCGGTGTCGGTCTCCTCGTCGTAGTCGTCGAGGACCGCGCTGAAGTGCTCGCCGGCCTTCAGCACGAGCGGGCCGTCGTCGCCGCCGATCCGGTCGAGCTCGACCGTGCCCAGCTCCGGGGTCAGCACGGCGAGGCGCTCGACCAGCCCGGCCGCGGTGGCCGGCTCGCCGACGCTCTGCACGAAGAAGCGGTCGGCCTCGCGCCGGGTCCGGGCCTCGTCCGCGTGGCCGCCGGCGCCGTAGTAGAGCGACAGCAGGTCCACCCGCCGACGCTCGTCGTCCGTCTCTTCCACCTCGCTGGCGATCCGGAGCAGCTCCTCCTCGTCCAGGTCGGCGAGGAGCCCCGCCCGCTGCAGCGCGTCGAGGAACGCCATGTCCTCTTCGTCGAGTAGCTGCGCCGCGAGGCGCTGGGCGCTGATGCTCGTTCGGGAGCGGCTTTCGTCGGCTCGGGACCCGCTCTCTTCCAGGCTCACGTACTCTCCAGGAGCTCGGTGGGGGTGGACCTTTGATGCTTGCCCGATCTCACCGCGGTTGTCGAGGCGGCCGGGCGAGGCGGCCGACGAAGTCGTAGGCGCGCGCCGGCAGCAACGTGAGCGACCGCACGAGCGCCGCCGTCTGCCACGGGAAGGCGGCCACCGCGGCGTCCCGGTCGATGGCGCGCACGATGCGCGCGGCGGCCTCGTGGGCCGGCATCTCGAACGGCTTGCCGTGGTCGGCGCCGGCGGTCATCGGGGTCTCGACGAAGCCCGGGCGCACGTCGGTCACCCGCACGCCGGTCGGGCCGAGGTCGACGCGCAGGCCCTCGAGGAAGGTGCTCAGGCAGGCCTTGGTCGCGCTGTAGATCGCGTTGTGCGGCAGCCCGCGGTAGGCGGCCATGCTGGAGACGCCCACGAGGTGGCCGCGCCGACGCTCGACCATGCGGGGCAGCACCGCGGTCAGGGTCGCGATGGCCCCGCGCACGTTCACGTCGATCATCGGCGCGCAGGTCTCCCAGTCCAGCTCGCCGGCCCAGGTGAGCCCGGCCACCCCGGCGTTGGCGACGATCAGATCGAGCCCGCCGACCTCCTCGTCGATCCGGCGCACGATCGCCGCCGCCTCGTCCGGACGCGAGACGTCGAGCACCTGCACACGGGCGCGCGACAGGCCGGCGGCGACCTCCTGGAGCGCGCCCTCGCGACGCGCGGCGAGGACGACCTCGGTGCCCCGGGCGTCGAGGGCTCGGGCGAGGGCGGCGCCGATGCCGCTGGAGGCGCCGGTGACGAGTGCGGTGCGGATCATGAACCCCCTTTGCGCCGCCTCCCGGCCGCGCGCAAACGGCGGATCAATCCGGCTCGAGGAGCAGCGCCTGGGCGCGGAGGATCGCCTCGGTGGAGCCGGCCACGTAGAGGATGTCGTGCGGCATCAGCGGCTGCTCGGGCAAGCCGTCCTGGACCACCTCGCCGGCGCGGACGAGGGCCACGCCGATGGCGCCGGTGGCCTTGCGCATCCCGAGGCCGATGAGGGTCTGCCCGACCGAGGGCGCCCCGGGCTCGATCGCGATCGCGTCGACGCGGACGTGCCCGCGTGGATCGGCGTGGGCGAGGCTCGGCGAGCCGCGGAGCGGGCTCCGGTCCGACTCCATCGTGCGGCGGCGCGCGTCGTTCAGGCGGTCCTCGATGACGTTCCGCGGGAGGCCGAGCTTGCGCAGCACCCGCATCGACAGCTCGATGCCGACCTCGACCTCCTCCACCGCCGCGGCCGCGTTCGCGCCGTAGAGGTGCCTCACGTCCTCGAGGTAGCGGGCGCGCACGAGGATCGGCAGCTCCGCGCTCAACGCGCGGGCCGCGGCGACGATACGCGGCGTGGCGGTCGGGTCGGCGATGGTCACGACCAGGGCCGCGGCGCGCTCGACGTGGGCGTGCTCGAGGACCTCGACGCTGCTCGCGTCGCCGTAGGTGATCGGCACGCCGGTGCCGCTCGTGCGGCGCACGACCTCCGCGTTCAGCTCGAGGATCACGTGCGGGCGGCTGGACGCCTCGAGCGCCTCCGCGAGCAGCCGGCCGGAGACGCCGTAGCCCACGATGACCACGTGATCGCGCAGCGTCTCCGGGCGCGGCGCGTCCTCGGGCTGGGTGGAGAGCCGGAGCAGCCGCTCGAGCGGCGCGAGCAGGGTCTCGCCCGCGGTGAAGCGGGGCCCCATCCGGGCGAGCAGCGGGGTCACGAGCATGCTGAGCACGCCGGCGCTGAGCAGCATCGACAGGGCGTCCGGCGCGACCGCGTCGTGCGCCTCCGCGATGCGCAGCAGCACGAAGCCGAACTCGCCGAACTGGGCCAGCCCGAGGCCGGTGAGCCAGGCGACCCGCGGCGGGAAGCGCATGAGCAGCGCGACCACGAAGGCGATGAGCCCCTTGCCGAGCACGAACGCGAGGAAGAGGCCGAGCACGCTCCACGGGGCCGCCATCACCGCGCCGACGTCGAGGAGCATGCCGAGCGAGACGAAGAACACGCTCACGAAGGCGTCGCGCAGCGGGAGCACGTCGCTCATCGCCCGGTGCCCGAACTCGGTGTCCGCCACCACGATGCCGCCGAGGAAGGCGCCGAGCGCGAGCGAGAGGCCCACCTGCGAGGTCAGCCACGCGGTGCCGATGCAGACCCCGAGGACCGCCAGCAGGAAGAGATCGCGGCTCCGGCTCGCGTCGACCGCGAAGAGCAGGCGGGGCACCGCGAAGCGCGCGACGAGCATGACGGCGATCACCACCAGCGCCGCCTTGCCGAGCGCCCACCCCACGCTCGACGCCAGCTCGCCCGGGCCGCCCCCCGCCGCGAGCAGCGGCACGACGAGGACCATCGGCACCACGCACAGATCCTGGAGGATCAGCGCGCCGACGATCACCCGGCCGTGGGGCGCGTCGAGCTCGCGGCGATCGGTCAGCAGGCGGAGCACGATCGCGGTGCTCGAGAGCGCGAACACGCAGCCGTAGACGACGGCGGTGCGCGGCGGGACGTCGAGCTGCCAGATGGCGAAGCCCGCCACCGCGCCGAGGGTCAGCGCGACCTGGAGCGAGCCGCCCACGAAGACCAGCCGCCAGATCGCGCGGAGCTTGGTCATCGAGAACTCGAGGCCGACGGTGAAGAGGAGGAAGACGACCCCGACCTCGCTCAGCACGTCGATCGCCTCGCGCTCCCGGATGAGCCCCAGGCCGAAGGGGCCGAGCAGGACGCCGGCGGTGATCAGGCCGCTCACCGGGGGCAGGCGCAGGCGGGCGAGCACGAGCGCGGTGAAGACCCCCACCGCGGCGAGCAACGCCAGCTCGTCGATGAGCGGGATGTGCGCCACCTCCTCCAGGTGGCACCTCCGCCGCGCCCGTCAAGGCGCCTTCATTCCCAGAAGCGGGTCTTCTCGATCTCGGTGACGATCAGCTCGAGGGGCCGCCGGAGCCCGTGCTCGATCACCAGGTGGACCGGCGCGAGCAGCCCCCGCGGGACGCCGAGCGCGTAGTCCAGCGCGTCCGGGGACGCGGGCGGGAGGCCGTCGTAGTCGGGGACGGGGCGACGCGCGTCCGCGCTCTCGAAGGCCGGCGGCGTGCCGGGCGTCTCCGTGGGCACCGCCGGCCAGACGTCGCGGGCGAGGGGCGTCGAGGCGGGCCCGGTCTCGGCCGCGGCCCAGGAGGCGAGCCCGAAGACGACGAGCGAGAGCGACGCGACGGCCGCGAGCCAGCGGAGGCGGGTCATCGCGCCGCCTCCGACTCCGGCGGCTCCGGCCGCTCGAGCCCGACGAGGCGGAGCCCTCGGGCGCCTCGGGCGAGGTGCACTCGCGCCGGCCCGGTCGTCTCCCGCCCCTCGGTCCGGGCGGTCACGTCGACGACGAGGTAGGGCTCGTCCTCCGCGAGCGGGACGCAGACGTAGGCGTCCCCCGCGCGCTCGAGCTCGCCGGGCAGGGTGACGGAGCCGCCGTCGGGGCTCCACGCCGCGACCTCGTAGCGTCGGTCCGCGCCGTCCCGGATGCCGCTCCAGACCGCGAGATCCTGGAGACACAGGCGGCCCTCGCGGACGCGCGGCCAGGTCAGCGGAGAGAGCCGGGTCAGCCAGCGCTCGAGGATCCGGTCGCGCCGGCCGGCGAGCACGCGCTCGAGCGCCTCGCGCACCGACGGATCCGAGAGGCGCCCGCGGGCGACCAGGGCGCGCACGTGCGCGTCGGTGAAGCGAGCGACGATCCGGGTCATCCAGGCGGCGTCGCGCTCGGTCATGCGGTCGTACGCCGGGTTCGGGTAGCCCGGGCGCCAGGCGTCGGGCACGAAGCGCTCCACGTCGTAGTAGCCGAGGGTGCGCCCGCCGGGGCCGTAAGACGGGTCGTCCCACGGGCGGTCGAGCTGCCCGAGCGTGAGCAGGTCGGTCGTCAGGTGCTGCACGTCGAAGTAGCCGCTGTGCCCGAAGCGCCGCGAGAGCGCCTCGGACTCGTGGATGACGCCGAAGCAGTCGCCGAAGTCGATGACGTGGTGTCGCAGCCACCCGACGCCGGGCTCGGTCTCGATCCACGCCGCCATGGTGTTCTCCTGGCGGCTGTCGATGTGGTTGGTCCACGCGCTGAGCACGTACTGCGCGCGGAGCTCGCGGCGGTGCTGGTGGGGCACGACGTCGTTCGGATCGTCCGAGCGCACCCCGTCGTATCGCCAGTGCCCGATCGGCTCGCCCTCGACGAGCTGGCTGGCCGCGAGCCGCACCGCGCCGTCCTCCCTGCGCACCGCTTGCGTGACCACGCGCCGCACGTGCGCCTCGGTCAGCGGCTCGACCCGGCCGTCCGCGTGCTCGGTGATCGCGTCCTCGGCGATCTCCAGCGCGTCCGGGTCGACGTAGACCACGCGGTTGCACGGCGCGTGGAACCCGGCGGCGTGCCAGATCGCGGCGGCGATCGCGTCGGCGGCGCTCGCCCGCTCGGGCTGCAGCTCGCCGTCCGGCTTGAGCATGTGGCGCCGGCCGTCGGCGTCCTCGATCATGAAGCCGGGGCTCGCGCCGTCGGGCTTGCCGCGCACCACCCGCCACGGCGTGGGCGGCTCCTCGAGCGAGTCGCACGCGCCGCGGGCCACCACCTCCGGGTCCATCAGGCGCCGGGCGAGCCGGTTCTCGTACCAGCTTGAGCTCGGGACCTCGTCGACCGCGTTGACGTCGATCGCCTCGGTCGCCCGCTCGAGCCGCCAGGCCTCGGCCAGCGGCCGGAAGACGGCGTTGTCGGCGCCGTCCCAGAGGAACGACGAGTACCGATCCCGCGGCGGCCCGGGGAAAGGCCGCGTGTCCTCGTCGACCCAGAGCGGCGCGCGATCCGGGAACCGCGTCGCGGGCTCCTCGCAGCCCGAACCCAGCCCAGCGGCGATCGCCAGGGTCAACAGCGCGCACCGGCCACTCATCACGCGCGGGTGGAATGCACGCCGTGGACCACGCCCGTGTCACCGCATGGCGGCTCCGAAGACGTGGCCACACGCCCCACCCGTGCCGCCGCGACCCACGCGGCCCACGGTCAATGCGGGAGGCCCTGGGCGCCCCGCTGGATCCAGCCGACGATGGTCTCGGCGGCGGCGTTGACGGCGGCGCGCTGGAACTGCATCCAGTCCTGGGCGCCGGTCGAGCCGACGATGTTGCTCACCCCGAGCACGGCGACGAAGGGGATCTCCGACGCCTTGCACGCCTGGCCGACCGCGAAGGCCTCGAGGTTCTCCGCCTGACAGCCGGTCGCCGGGTGGACGGCGGCCGCCACCGTGTCGTCGACCGTCCGGGCCAGGGTGTTCGCCACCGGGGCCGCGAAGACCCGGCCTCCGACCGACGCGAGGCCGGCCACCAGCATCGGGTTCGCCTCGAGCTGGGTCTGCATCGGGGCGGGGAACTCGCTGCGGCGCGCCTGCACCGCGTGGCTGACGAGCTGCACGCGGTTGGCGACGATGACGTCGTGGGGCTGGTACTGGGGCAGCCCCGGGTAGACGCCGCAGGAGCCGACGAGGATGACCGCCCGCGGCTGGGTCGCGAGGATGCCGCGCGCGGCGGCCGCCCCGGCGACGCCCATCCCGATGCCGACCGCCTTGCCGCGCACCGCCAGCCCGCGGATCTCGCCGATCAGCTGGTCGGAGAGGTAGGGTCGCAAGCCCGCCATCTCCGGGGCGTGCGCAGCCACGATGAGGACGTCCGTTCGGCTGGGAGGCTGCATCGGATGGCGAGGATACCAAAGAGATGCATGAGCAATCCGGGGTTCCGTACTAAGGTCCCGACCGTGGCAGGGGAGCCCGAAGGCGTCGAGGTCGCGACGGTCGATCGAGCCCGGCTGGTGTATCGCTGGGACCTCGACAAGACGTACCTGCGCACCGAGTTCGACACGGTGCGGGATCTGGTGCGCACCGCCTTCGAGTCGGCGGCGCAGAAGCGGACGGTCCCGGGCGCGGCGGCGCTGCTGCGGGAGCTCCGCGCGACGCAGCCGCTCGGGATCTTCATCGTCTCGGGCAGCCCCGAGCAGCTGCGCAAGGTCCTCGAGGCCAAGCTGCGCCTCGACGGGATCCGCTGGGACGGCTTCGTGCTCAAGCCGCAGCTCCGCAACATCCTGCGCGGCCGCTTCCGGCTCCTGAAGGACCAGGTGGGCTACAAGCTCGGCGCGCTCCTCGACAGCCGCGCGGCCATGCCGGCGGTGCTCGACGAGTACATGTTCGGCGACGACGCCGAGGCCGACGCGTTCATCTACTCCATCTACAGCGATCTCTGCGCGGGGCGGGTGGGCAACGACACCCTGATGGCCGTGCTGCGGCGCGCGGGGGTCTACGAGGACGACCTGCCCAAGCTGGTGCGCCTCGCGAGCCGGCTCCCGCGGCACGACGGCGGGCGGCGCATCTTCATCCACCTCGACCGCATCAGCTCGCCGGGCGTGTTCGCCGAGTACGGGCCGCGCGTCTGTCCCTTCTACAACTACTTCCAGCCGGCGCTCGTCTTGCTCGAGAGCGGCGCGATCGACGGCGTGGGCGCGCTCCGCGTGGCCTCGGAGCTCGTGCTCAGCCACGCCTTCACCGGCGACGCGCTCGTCGCCAGCTACACCGACTTCAACGAGCGCGGGCACCTCGGCGCGATCGCGGCCGACCGGATCCTGGAGGCGCTCGACACGGTCGAGGTGACGCAGTTCGCGGCCACCCACCACGTGCTGCGCGCGTTCGGCGATCAGCTCGAGGGGGTGAAGGACGCGCTCCGGCCGCTGCCCATCGAGGACCCGCCGGTGATCGACTACGTGGGCCTCTTCTCGCGCGACAAGGCGCGCGCGCGGCGGGCCCGAGAGCGGCTGCTGGGGCGGTGAACGTCTCGACGCTCCCCGGTTCCGAAGCTACGTTGCGCGTGGGGGCTGATCTCTTGCTCATCACCCGTTCCGCGATGGCTCGTCTTCCGCTTCGCTTCGCCTGGGCGCTGATCGTCGGAGGCCTGCTCATGGGCGGCCTGCTCATGGGTGGCCTGGTGGGCTGCGGCGCGAAGACGGGCCTCGACGTGCCGGACGTCGGCCCGGACACGGGCATCGACGCGGGGCCGGACGCGGGCCCCGACGCCAACATCCCGTGCATCGAGGTCCCGCTCGACGGCGGCCCCATCGAGGTCCCGCTCGACATCGAGGCGGAGCTCGCGCGCGCCGACGTCTTCTTCCTGGTCGACACCACCGCGTCGATGCAGGAGGAGATCACCGCCATCCAGATGTCCCTGCGCGACCAGATCGCGCCCGCCATCGCCGCCGCCATCCCCGACTCGGCGCTCGGCGTCGGATCGTTCGCGGACTTCCCGGAGGGGCGCTGCGGGCAAGACGGGGACCTCCCCTTCGTCCTGTCGCTCCCGGTCACCCAGGACCTCAACCAGGTCCAGGCGGCGGTCGACGGGCTCACGCTGTCGAACGGCCTCGACCGGCCGGAGTCGCAGGTGGAGGCGCTCTATCAGGTGGCGACCGGGGAGGGCATCGGTCGCTACGTCCCGCCCTCGTTCGGCTGCCCCACCGGGGGCTCGGGCTACCCGTGCTTCCGCGCCGGCGCGCTGCCGGTGGTGCTGCTCTTCACCGACGCGCCGTTCCACGCCGGCCCGGGCGGCACCAACGCCTACACCTGCGTCGTGGATCCGCCCCCGCACAACTACGAGGAGGCGCGCGACGCGCTCAACCGGCTGAGCGTGCGGGTCATCGGCCTGTACTCGGGTGACGGGATGGGCCGCGGCGACATCACCCAGATCGTCGAGGACACCGAGGCGGTGGACGAGAGCGGCGCGCCGCTCGTGTTCGACATCGGCGGGCGGGCCGAGCGGCTGAGCACCAGCGTGGTCAGCGCGGTGCGCACGCTGGCCGACGTCATCGAGTTCGACGTCGACACCCAGCTCTTCGATCCCGATCCGACCGACGGCGTCGATCCGCGCGACTTCGTGGAGGCGCTCGTCCCCGTGCGCGCCGACCCGATGGACCGCATCGAGGGGATCGACGAGGCGACCGGCACCTTCCTCGGCGTCCGGGCGGGCACCCGCATCTTCTACGAGCTGCGCATCCGCGGTGACGCCGTGGTGCCCGGCCCCGAGCCGCAGCGGTTCCTGCTCGAGATCGTCTTCCGCGGCGACCGCCGCACCCGCCTCGCGACCCGGTTCGTCGAGATCGTCATCCCCGGCGCCGACGGCGCCGGCTGCGAAGCCCCCGAACGGTAGCGCGACGGCCCGGCTGCCTTGCCCCTGCCCGCGACCAGAGCGAGCGCTCCTCTCCGCTGGATCTCCCCGGCGGTCCTGCTGCTCGTGCTCGCGGGGTGCGGCGCCAAGACCGGCCTCGACGCCCCCGACGCGCAGCTGGACTCGGGCCTCGACGCCGGGATCGACGCGGGCCAGGACGCGGGGCCGCCGCCGCGCCCGTGCATCGAGGTCCCGGTCGACGCCGGCCCGGTGCGCGCCTCCTTCGACGTGCCGGCGGAGCTGGCGGTCGTCGACCTCATGTTCCTGATCGACTCGACCGGCAGCATGACCGACGAGATCGACGCCGTGCGCGAGGGGCTGCGCGGGCGGGTCGTGCCGGGCGTGCGGGCCGCGATCCCCGACGCGGCGTTCGGGGTGGCGCTCTTCGGCGAGTTCCCGATCGAGCCCCACGGCCCGCGCGGCGTGCAGCCCTACGAGCTCCGCTCGCCGATCACGCTCGACGTGCTCCGGGTGGAGGCGGCCCTCGATCGCACCCCGGTCTGGGGCAACTTCGACGACCCCGAGGCCGCGATCGAGGGGCTCTTCCAGGTCGTCACCGGGGCCGGCTACGGCACCCCCGACACGCCCGGGTTCATCCCCGGATCGGCCGGCTGCCCGGGCGGCGGCACGGGCGGCGCGTGCTTCCGCGGCGACGCGCTCCCGATCGTGCTCCTGATCACCGACGCGCCGATGCACAACGGCCCGCCCGGCCTCGCGCCGGTGGCGCCCTACGCCTTCAGCCCGGCGCCGCACGGCTACGAGGAGACCGTCGCCGCGGTGAGCCGCCTCGACGCCCTGGTGGTCACGGTGGGCGCGAGCGATCCCGGCCGGCCTCGCCCGCACGACCACCTGCGCCAGCTGGCCATGGACACCGGGTCGGTCGACGCGAGCGGAGACCCGCTCTGGTTCGACATCGGCGGGCGCGGCGACCGGCTCGGCGACGAGATCGTGCGCGCGGTGCAGTTCGTCGCCTCCGAGGTCCCGCTCGACGTCGACGCGGCGGCCGAGGATCTCCCGGGCGACCTGGTCGACGCGGGCGACGTGCTCCGCGGCGTACGGGCGCTGTCCGCGGATCCGCCCGAGAACGTCGACCGGATCGACGGCGACACCTTCGTCGGGGTCGTCCCCGGCACGACCCTCACCTTCGAGGTGCTGGTCGACGCGAGCGAGCTGCCGGCCTCGACCGAGCGGCGCGTCTTCCCGGCCCGCGTGGTCTTCCGCGCCTCCGGCCGGAGCCGCCTCGACGTGCGCGAGATCGACATCGTCGTCCCCGGCAGCGACGGCCTCGGCTGTTCCACCGAACCTTGAGGTGATACACGCGTGACGATGGCTCGCGACGCCGAGAGCACGCGGAGGCGCATCTTCAGCGTGGCCCTCGCTCTGTTTCGCGAGAAGGGCTACGCGAAGACGACGATGCGCGCGGTGGCCAAGGAGGCGGGGCTCTCGCTCGGGGCCGCGTACCACCACTTCGACTCCAAGCAGGCCATCGTCGCCGCCTACTACGCGCAGCAGACCGAGGCGCACGAGGCGGCGGCGCGGGCGGCGATGAAGGAGGCGAAGGATCTCCGGGAGCGGCTCGGCTTCGTCATGCACACCGCGCTCGACGTGCGCGGCGCCGATCGGGAGCTCATGCGGGAGCTCGCCCCGCTGGTGGTCAGCGCGGAGGAGACGCTCAGCGCCTTCAGCGACGAGAGCGAGGGCCTGCGGGCGCGCTCCATCGGGGTGTTCCGGGAGGCGGTCGACGATCCGTCGGTGCCCGAGGACGTGCGCGAGGTCTTCGCGCTCGCGCTCTGGGGTCTGATGATGGGCCTGCTCCTCTACTTCTCGCGGGACGAGTCGCCGCGGCAGCGCAAGACGCGCGCGCTCGTCGACGGCGCCCTCGACCTCGCGGTGCAGGTGGTCCGCGCCCTCGCGCTCCCGATGCTCGCCCCGATGCGCGCCCAGCTGAAGAAGACCCTCGCGGACGCCGATCTGCTGCCCTGACCGTTTTTTTGACCGAGAGATCGGCTCCGAAGAATGTCGGGGCCGTGGGACACGTGGCAGAGAGGCGGTCGCTCCGGGGCTCGGTCCTCGAGGGTCGCTACCAGCTCGGGGGGGCGCTGGGCATCGGAGGCACCAGCGTCGTGTTCGAGGCGCGCCGTCTGGAGGACGACGCGCCGGTCGTGGTGAAGGTGCTGCGCGACACCTTCGCCTTCAACGTCGAGCTCATCACGCGGCTGCGCCGCGAGATCGAGGTCGCGCGTCGCGTCGCGCATCCGGGCATCGTCCCGGTCTTCGACGAGGGCATGCTCGAGGACGGATCGCCCTTCGTGGTGATGCAGCGCCTCGAGGGCGAGTGCGTCGCGCGCCTCCTGCGCCGCTGCGGGCCGATGCAGCCGAAGCACGTCGCCGCCATCACCATCCGCGCCGCCGCCATCCTGCACGCGGCGCACGGGCAGGGCTACGTGCACCGGGACATCAAGCCCGAGCACGTCGTGCTCGCGCGCACCGCCGACGGGCGGCTCGACGTGCGGATCCTCGACTTCGGGGTGTGCGCGTCCGCGAGCGCGCCGGAGGACGAGCGCGAGTCCGAGCGCGGCCGGGTCTACGGGACGCCGGCCTACGTCTCTCCCGAGCAGGCGTGCGGCAACCCCGACGTGGACGGGCGGGCCGACGTCTTCGCCCTCGGCACCTTCATGTTCGAGGCGCTCACCGGCCGCGCGCCGTTCATCGGCTCGAACGTGGCCAACCTGCTGCGCCGGATCATCCGTGAGGACGCCCCGCGGGTGGGCCTGCTCCTGCCGGACCTCGACCTCCGCTACGACACCGTGGTGGCCCGGGCGATGGCGCGGCGGCTCGAGGACCGCTTCCCGTCCGCGCGCTCGCTGGCCCGGGCGCTGCTCCCGCTCGCCGGCGACCGGCGTCAGACCGAGGCGGAGCTGGCCGAGCTGGTCCGCCACCGCAGCGAGGGCCAGGACCTCGTGGCGACCATCCCGGACTACGCGGTCGACGCGGCCTGACGTCGTCGGTTTGCGCGCTCGCCCCAAAGCGAGCTAACCGGAGGGCGTGAAGCCGAAGAGCCCGGAGGAAGCGCGCCTGAGGACCATCCTGAACTCGATGGTCGAGGCCGTGTTCGTCACCGACGAGAAGGGCCGGGTCACGCTCACCAACGAGGCCCTCGACGAGCTGATCGCCAAGGACGTGCGCGGCCGACGCGCGAAGAACGTGATCAAGAGCAAGGAGCTCAAGGTCGCGATCCGACGCGCGCGCAAGAAGGACAAGGCCACGGACGTCGAGCTCGAGACCGAGATCGGCGACCGGCAGCACACCTTCTTCGCCCAGGTGGCGCCGCTGCCGCAGGGCGCGGGCGTGGTCACGGTGCTGCACGACGTCACCCGCCTGAAGGACGCCGACCGGATCCGGCGGGACTTCGTGGCCAACGCGAGCCACGAGCTCCGCACCCCGCTGACCGCCATCCGCGGCTTCGCCGAGACGCTCCTGCACGGGGCCGCCGAGGATCCGGCGGCGCGCGAGCGCTTCCTCAACGCGATCCTCCGCCACACCCTCCGGCTGCAGCGCCTCGCCGAGGACCTCACGCTCCTCGCCAAGAGCGAGTCGCCCCAGCACGACTTCCTCGACGTGCCCACCGACGTGCGCGCGGTCTGCCGCGAGAGCATCGCGAGCCTCGACACCTTCGCGAAGAAGAAGTCCATCCGGGTGACGCTCCGCGCGCCCGAGGAGCCGGTCCTGATCGTGACCAGCCCCCGCGCGCTCGACGGCGCGCTGATCAACCTGGTCGAGAACGCGATCAAGTACTCGCCCGACGGCAGCGAGGTGCGGGTGTCGGTCACCCGCGAGGAGGAGACCGTCACCGTCGCCATCTCGGACGACGGGCCCGGGATCCCGCCCAAGTACCACGAGCGGATCTTCGAGCGCTTCTACCGGGTGGACAAAGGGCGCTCGCGCGACGAGGGCGGGACGGGCCTGGGGCTCTCGATCACGCGCCACCTGGTCAACCGCATGGACGGCACGCTCGAGCTCCAGAGCGCGCCCGGCGAGGGCACGACCTTCCGGCTCGTCCTCCCGCTCGACGTCCCCGTCGACGATTGATCAGGTGTCGGGGATCCGCTTGGCGAGCCAGGCGAGGTGGTCCTCGGCGCGCTGCCGGAGCGCGGGCTCGTCCATGTCCGGCTCTCCGAGGATCGCGGCCAGCTCGGTCGCCGACGCCGCGGCGTAGCGCCCGGTCATCGCGGTCACGCTGTGCACCCGGGCGCGGGCGTCCCACTCCTCCAGCCCGGTGCGCCGGGCCACGATCGCGCCCCAGTCGTCGAGGTAGCGGGCCTGCATGCTCTCCCGGAGGCTGCCCGGGAGGCCGCCGCGCTCGGCCACGAAGCGCATGACCACGCGGACGAGGACCCGGTTCTCGCTCGCGATCCGATACCCGCGCCGGACCGAGTGATCGAGGGCCTCGTGCAGGTCGTCGTTCTCGAGCCGCTCCCGCTGCTCGCCCTCGACCGCCAGCAGGGCGTCGTAGAGCTGGCTCACGCACGCCTCGAGCAGCCCGTCCTTGCTGGTGAAGTAGTGGTGGACGAGGCCGACGCTGACCTTCGCCTTCTGGGCGATGGCGCGGATGCCGATGTGGGCCGGGCCCTTGCGGTCGAGCACGTCCATGGCCGCGGAGAGGATCCGCCCCCGGGTCGAGCTCGGGTCGTCGGCTGCGTCACTGGCCACGGCCCCGCGAGTATAGCCGCCCTTTCGGTGGGCATGGGATTGGGGTATCGATGCGCCGGTGTTCATACTGTTGATGCGACACGGCGAGGCGGTCGATCCGGGCGCGGCGCCGGACCCGCAGCGGTGGCTGACCGAGCGTGGGCGCGCGGCGAGCGCGCGGGTGGCCGAGGCGATGGCCGAGCGCGGCTACGCCCCGACGCACCTGTACACGAGCCCCCTGGTCCGCGCGGTGCAGACGGCCGAGATCGTCGCGCACGCGACCGAGCACCCGGGCCCGGTCCGGGTCGAGGCACACCTCGTGCCCGGCGGCACCACGGCTCGCGCCGTCGCCCCCCTCGACGCGCTCCCCGACGACGCCGTCGTCTGGATGGTCACCCACGAGCCGACGGTGCGGGTGCTCGCCGGTCACCTGAGCGGGCTCGGGTCGTTCCCGGGCTTCCGGACCAGCGCCGTCGCGGTGGTGGCCCGAGACGAGAGCGGGGCCGGGCGACTCGTCGGCCGCCTCGACCCCACCTCGCTCACCTGGACCGCGTCAGGGTAGCTCGCAGACGTACGTCAGCGTGTTCGTGCAGCGGACGTCGTTCCAGTCGTTGTCGCTCCGGATCTGGGCGCAGTCCTCCGCGCGCCCGGCGTCGTTCGGCTCGCCCGAGGCCCACGAGGTGTAGGTGACGGGGTCGCCCGAGACCCAGACGAAGGTGCCCTCGACCGCCGCGTCGGTGAGCCCGATGTAGAACGGGCCGAGGTAGGGGGAGAGGGTGCCGAGGGCGGCGTTCTCGGCGGCGTCCGCCACCGTGGCGAGGTGACCCCCGAGGGAGACGCAGCGCGCCTCCGCGGTCGCCTGGTCGGTGGCGCTCGCGAACCCGACGAAGCAGGACGCGTCGCTCGGGCTCGCGACCGCGACGTCGCCGCCGCTGCCGCCCCCGCACGCGAGCCCGCAAGCGCTGCTGCAGCCGTCGCCGTCCGTGGTGTTGCCGTCGTCGCAGTCCTCGCCCGGGTCGAGGATGCCGTCTCCGCACGCCGCGGCGGTCGTGCAGTTCGTCCGGCACGCGGAGCCGGGCGCGTTGGAGTTGGCGGCGCCGGCGTCACACGCCTCGCCGGCGTCGAGCACTCCGTCTCCGCAGCGGGTCTCGCAGACGTAGGCGGCCAAGGAGCCGTCGCAGTTGGCGTCGTTCCAGCGGCCGTCGGTGCGCACGACCGTGCAGTCCTCGCCGCTCCCCGCGTCGTTGGGCTCGCGGAAGTTCCAGTTGGTGTAGGTCGCGGTGGACCCGCTCAGCCACTCGAAGCTCCCCTCGACCGCGGCGTCGGTGAAGCCGATCCAGGCGCTCGCGCCCAGGTAGGCGGTGTAGCCGGCGACGCGCGCGTTCTCCGTCGCGTCCTCGATGGTGGCGAGCTCCCCGCCGACCGCCTGACACGCGACCCGCGCGCGGCTCCAGACGGTGCTCTCGGCGAAGGCGAGCACGCACTGGCCGTCGGTCGCGAGCGCGCCGAGGCTGGCCCCGGTGTGGGTGCCGCAGCCGATGTCGCAGTCGTTCTCGCAGCCGTCGCCCGAGACCATGTTTCCGTCGTCGCAGACCTCGGCCGGGTCGACGATGCCGTTGCCGCACTCCTCCCGAATGCACACGGCGCTGCAGCCGTCGGCGGGGGTGGTGTTGCCGTCGTCGCACTGCTCGACGCCCACCACGAGGCCGTCGCCGCACACCTCGGCGCAGGCGCTCGGGCTCTCCATGTCGCAGGTCCAGCCCGCCTCGGGCGCGCAGCTGGCGTCGCACCCGTCGCCGGCGTCGGTGTTGCCGTCGTCGCACGTCTCGCCGGGGTCCAGGATCCCGTCGCCGCAGCCGGCGAGGTCGCAGTCGGGCCGGCACGTCGCGCCCGGCGCCGACGAGTTCGCAGGCCCCTCGTCGCAGGTCTCGCTCGCGCTCTCCACGATGGCGTTGCCGCAGCCCTCGAGCGTGCAGTTCGACTGGCAGCCGTCGCCGTCGGTCGTGTTGCCGTCGTCGCAGACCTCGCCGACGTCGACGGTGCCGTCCCCGCACGCGCCGGCGAGGGTCGCCTCGCGGCGCACGTAGGTGACGCCCCCTCCGCTGCCGTTGCCGGGCCAGCGCAGGACGACCAGCTCCCACGCCCGGCGCGCGGTCGGCACGGTGACCGAGAGCGGGATGTTGGTCTTGCTCGGCGGCGACTCGTCGACCATCGACGCCCAGTCCAGGTAGTCGGACGGGAGCGCGGAGGCGGTGTCGGTGTCCGTCCAGCCCGTGCCGTAGGGCGATCCGGTCCCGTAGCCGCTCTCGCTCGCGGCGTTGAAGAGGCCCTGGTTGCGACCGCGGGTCAGACAGACCTCGGGCACGAGGCAGTCCTGGTTCTCGGCCAGCGTGGTGTCCGGCTCGCTCGGCACGGCGAAGCGCTGCCAGTCGCCGCAGAAGCCGTCGTCGGCGGTGGCGCGCGCGTCGTGGTTGGCGGCGCTGGCGTCCATGCAGCCGATCACGATCGCCCGGGAGCGCGACCACGCGAACCCGCCGGCGTCACCCCAGGCCGTCAGCACCACGTCGAAGTAGAGGTCGCTGCCGAGCACGTGCAGCGAGGCCACCTGCCCGATCCGATCCGCGGGGCTCGCCCCGAAGGCGACCTCGAAGGTGCCGTAGTCGGCCGCGCTCGCCTCGGCGGTGGCCATCGGCGCCCACTCGGTGCCGGCGGGGGAGTCGGCGGCCGCGGTCGTCTCCGCCGCCGCGTTGTAGAGGGACGTGGCGTCGCCGCGGGTGAGGCAGACGCCCGGCGTCACGCAGTCCTGGTGGGCGGGGTCGGTCGGGTCGGTCGCGTCGGCCTTGGCGAAGCTCGTCACCGCGCTCCGCGCCCAGGCGAACGCGCCGCCGCTCCCGGCCATGCCCCAGCGGTAGGTCACGACGTTGAAGTCGAGCCCGTCGGTCACGAGGCGCATGGCCATCGGCTGGAACGTCCACCACGAGCCGGCCTCGACCGCGCTCTCCCACTCCTCGAGCGCCGCCCCCTGGCCCACGTAGCCGCGGGCGAAGGTCACGTCGGCGGGCGACGCGTCGCCGTCGTAGCTGGTCTCGCTCACCGCGTTGTAGATGCCCTCGCTGCTCGCGCGCGTGACGCAGACGGCCGCGGTGATGCAGTCCTGGTTGGCGGCGTCGGTCGGGTCCGCCATCGACGCCTTCTCGAAGGTGACGACGTCGGGGCTTCCGTCGCAGTCGGCGTCGGCCGGGTCCGCGCCCACCGCGGCGTCGGTGTCGTCGCAGTCGACGAAGGCCGAGACGCCGTCGCAGTCGAGGTCGCCCTCGTTCGATCCCACGCTGGCGTCGGCGTCGTCGCAGTCGTCGGCGGTCGGGACGCCGTCGCAGTCCATGTCCGCCGCGCGGTCGCCCAGCGTCGGGTCCGTGTCGTCGCAGTCGTCCGCGGTGGCGGCGCCGTCGCAGTCCTGGTCTCCCTCGCAGCCCGGGGCGCAGACCGCCTCGGTGCCCATCGGATCGCAGTACTCGGCGTCGGGGTCACAGGCATCCTCGACCGCCCACGCCGGGCAACCGGTGGCGTCGGGCACGCAGCGCTCCACCGCGCCGCCCTCGCAGCGGGTCGCGCCGTCGTCGCAGGCCGGGGTGCAGGTCCCGCCGTCGGTGACGCCGCCGTCGGTCGCGCCGTCCCGCGGCACCTCCGCGTCGGCGGTGGGAGGGGCGCCATCGCACCCGGAGGCGAGGGCGAGGAGCAGGGTGAACAGGGAAGCGGATCTGGTCATGCCGCAGGCTGACACGACGCGGCGCGCTCGCGGTTACGCGGAGGTTACGCGAGCTTCAGCCAGATCAGGTGCTCCTCGCGCGGGCGCTCCCCGGTCCAGTCGGGGCGGCGCTGCGAGGCCACCGCGTGGACCGCGAGGCCGTGTCGCTGCGAGAGGTAGGCGATCTGCGGCGGCGCCGGGACGCGCTCCCGACCGAGCTGGGCGTCGCCCATGAGCAGCACGATCTGCCCGTGGGGGCGGAGCACCGCGCGCATCGCCTCCAGCATCTCGTCCACCTCGCGATCCCACGCGTCGGCCGCGCCCGCGCGCCGGCTCTCCCGCCGGGCGCCGATCTCGAGGCGGCGGAGCTTGCGGTCGTCGAGGTCGAGGAAGGCGATCCGGCGCGCGTGGTGCGCCGCGTAGTCGTAGGTCCCGCCGTAAGGCGGCGAGGTCAGGATCAAATCCATGCGCTTGCTGCCGAGGATGCGCGGCAGGCGTCGGACGTCGCCCTCGAAGAGCAGCGGCGGAGGGCCCTCGGCCGCCTGATGCAGCGCCGCCCAGCGCTCGGCGAGCTCCTTCGCCTTGCGGAGGAAGAGCTCGGTCGAGAGGCCCTTCCGGATGCGCTTCTTCGCCTCGACCTCGGCGGTGTCGGAGCGCTGCCTGCTCACCTTCACGAGGATCGAGGAGAGGCACACGGCCAGCGCCACCCGGTCGTCCCGGTCGGGCACCGCGCGGATCTCCTCGCGCAGCCCGCCGAGCTCCTTGAGCACGTGCACGTCGTACCAGCGCAGCTCCCGCTCGGGCAGGTCGACCCGGATCGGCACGCGCTCGCGCACCCGCGCCTCGCTCGCCTCGGCCACCGCGTGGGCGGCCGCGAGGAACCGGGAGCGCCCCACCGCGTCGCGCGCGTCGGCGCGCACCTTCGCCACCCGCTTCGACAGCGGGTTGAGATCGACGCCGGCGCTCTTGGCGCCCAGCACCCGCGCCTCGACGAGCACCGTGCCGCCGCCGCAGAAGGGATCGAGCACCCGCTTGGGCGCGATCGCCTCGAGCACCGTGCGGGCCATCGCCCAGTGCATGCCCGCCGGCCAGCTGTGGAAGCCGTGGGTCAGGGTGTCGAGCGGGTCCTCGCGATCGGCGGCGCGGAAGGCGCGCGCCAGCACCGAGGCGCCCCCCGCGTCTCCCTCGCGCCGCACCGGCCCGCCGCCCTGCGAGAGCGGCCGCTTCTCTTCATCCGACACAGGCGGGTTCTCTCACGGGCTGGCCGGCTCGTCGACGTTCACGGGGAGATCGAAGAAGCGGCGGAGGTCGTGGCTCGCCTCGGTGCGGGCGCCGCCTTCGTCGCGGGCCACAAGCGGCGGCTCCTCGACTAGCGGGGCCTCCTCGCGCGCGAAGGTCCACACCGTGAAGAGCGGCCCCTTCTTGCCGGCCCGCGGGACCACGTCGCGCCGACGCACCGGGAACAGCCCGGCCTCCCGCCCGCCCTCGAGCGCGCGCTCCGGGGTCTGGGCGCCGCAGCACACGACGAAGCGACCGCCGGGCGCCAGCACCTCGGCCGCGGCCGCCAGGTAGGCCTCGACCCCGCCGCGCATCTCGAGCCGCGCGTAGGTGCGCTGGTCGTCAGTCGACGGGGAGCCGCGGCCGGGCGGCAGGTAGGGCGGGGTCCCGGTCACCAGGTCGAAGCGCTCCCCGCCGAGGGCGTCGAGCAGGTCCTCGCGCCGCAGGTCCCCGCGCACCAGGTGGGCGTCGTAGCCGTTCCGGGCGAGGTTCTTCGCCGCGAGCGCGTGGCTGATCTCCTGGGCCTCGATCGCGGCCGCGAACGCGGGGCGGACCTTGTAGCCGACCATCAGCAGCACCGAGCCGATGCCGCAGCCGAGGTCCGCGTGCCGCGCCGCCGAGGGCCGCGCGCGCGCCGCCTCCCAGGCGGTGGCCACGTCGTCGAGCGAGTAGCGGTGCCCCCGCCGGCGCTGGGTGATGCGCCAGTCGCCCGCGATCGCGTCGTCGGTGAGCTCGCCGAAGTCCACGGCCAGGGCTGCCACGCGCGGTCTTGACCGTCCAGGGGGCTGGGGCCAGGTTCGCAGCCATGACGACCCTTCACGACTTCCGCATGAAGACCCTGGACGGCAGCGAGATGAACTTCGCCGACCTCGCCGGCCAGGTCGCCCTCGTGGTGAACGTGGCCAGCAAGTGCGGCCTCACCCCGCAGTACGAGGGTCTCCAGAAGCTCCACGACGCGTACGACGGCCTCACCGTCCTCGGCTTCCCCTGCAACCAGTTCGGCGCGCAGGAGCCCGGCACGGCCGAGGAGATCCAGGCCTTCTGCTCGAAGAACTACGGCGTCTCGTTCCCGATGATGGCCAAGATCGAGGTCAACGGGACCGGCGCGCACGAGCTCTACCAGTGGCTCGAGCGCGAGGACACCGAGCCGCAGCCCTCGGGCAACATCACCTGGAACTTCGAGAAGTTCCTCGTCGGCAAGGACGGCCAGGTGATCGCGCGCTTCAGCCCGAAGGTCGCCCCCGACGACCCGGCGCTCACGAGCGCGATCGAGAAGGCGCTCGGCTGATCAGGCCGTCCCGGTCGGGGCGAGCTCGATGGCGGTCGGGTCGAGCCAGAGGCTCATGAGCTCGGCCCGGCTGCTGACCCCGAGCTTGCGGTACACCCGCACCGCGATCTGATGGAGGCTGCCGTAGGTCCGCCCGGTGGCGGCCGCGATCTCCTTCTCGCTCTCGCCGGTCAGGAGCCGGTGCAGCACCTCGCGCTGCGCCGGGGTGAGCACCGCCGCCCGCGGCAGGACGCCGTAGCTGAGCGCGAGCCAGCGGAACACCATCGTCAGCGACCGGACCACCAGGTCGAGCAGCTCGACCGCGGCGGCGTCGAACTCGCCGCCCTGTTTGTCGTAGACGAACATGACCTCCGCGGTGTTGCTCACCGCGTGGAAGGCCGCGATCCGGTCGGTCGCGTCGGCCGCGCGCATCGACCGGTAGGTGTCCGAGGCGAGGAACTCGTCGCGGGGGACCACGTCGCCGATGCGCGTGACCCGGTGGCCCCCGACGGTGGCGCGGAGCGCGATCGAGACCGCGTCCGACTTGGCGTCGTAGGTGCCGTCGGCCCAGCCCCGCGCGACGTCCTCCCGGAAGCGGTCCGGGCGATGGACCACCACGTCGAGGGGGGCGCAGGGCTCGGTGGTGAACGGCTCGAGCACCTGGATCGCGCCGTAGCCGGTGTCCGCCCCGATCGCGTCGCCGAGCGAGTCGAGGATGCGCTGCCAGTGCTGGCGCATGTCCCGGGGGGGCGCGGTGCTCGTCTCGGCGAGCAGGGCGAGGACGTGTTCGTGCGGGGTCATGAACCGATTTTCGATGCACCTTCGAGTAGTTGGAGCACCCAGGCTACGGATCCGTAGCCCCTCCGACGGCGCCCCCACTACTGCTTCGTAGTCTTGTGAGGCTGCACCATTCTCTTACCGTGGCTCTCCAAACCTGTCCACGCCTGGGGAGCCCATGCTGCGTCCGTCCTCTCGAGCCCTCCTCCTCGCCACCCTCCTGATCGGCTGCGACGGGAGCCCTCCCGGGGTCCAGTGCGACGTCGACCCGGCGCTGCTCGCGGCCGAGATCGAGTGCGTCGCCGACGATCACTGTCCCTGCGGCACCCACTGCGACCGGGGGATCTGCGCCTTCGAGTGCGCCGAGGACGCCGACTGCGACGAGGGCTGGTGCGACGGCTTCGGGCGCTGCCGGGCGGAGGGAGACGACGCGCTCGTCCCCGCGCCCGAGGCCTCGGGGCGGGCGCGCCTCACGGTGGAGCAGCCGGTGCTGGAGACCGTCGAGGGGGGCGTCTCGACGCTGCGTCTGCAGCTGGACGCGGCGACGCCGAGCGACCTGCGGGTGGTGGCCGACGACGGCGCGCTGGTGCGGTGCGACGAGAGCGGCTCCTTCGTGGACGAGTGCCAGCTCGAGGCCGTCGAGCCCGACGCCGAGGTCACGGTCGCCGTGCGCCGCTCGACCGCGGTGGAGCCGACGCAGGTGGGGCGGGTGACCGTGCATGGGCCGGGGGGCGCGCGCGTGTCGACGTCGGTGGTGCCCGCCGGAGGCGCGCCCGCGCCCTCCGCGGAGCCGATCGAGCCGGGCGTGTACCGCGGCGAGGCGGTCCTGGTCTCGGTCGACGGGGGCGCCCCCTCGGTGGTCGAGGTGGTCCCGCTCGTGGCCGAGCTGTGGGACGGCGTGGCGATGATCTCGGATCCGACCGGGCGGCTCGCCGGAGAGCCGATCGTTGGCGCGCTCGACCTCACCGGGATGACCCTCGCCATCCCGGCGCGCGCTCGCGTCGCCGGCGCGGGCGTGGCCGGCATGGATCCTTCGGTCTGGGAGGCGCGTGACGTGGCGGCGCTCTCGTCCGCCGGGGGCGTGGTGCGCTTCGAGCGGACCGTGTCCCTCGGGGGGTTGGTGGCGGCCGCGGCGCCCACCGAGGTGTGGAACGTCTTCCTGGAGCGCGCGGGGGAGCCCTCCGGCGCGGCCGCCCCGGCCGTCCCCGAGGACGCGCCGCTCGAAGACGCGGCGACCGTCGTCGCGCGCGCGACCCCGGCGGAGGAGGAGCTCGTCCGGCGGACCGCCGTCCCGGCGGCGGCCCGCCGCGCCGACGCCTGGCTGGACCGCGCGCGGGAGACGGATCTCTGCGCGCCCCGCGCGCCCGGCCCCGACGCCGCCGCGGTGAGCCGGGTCCGCGCGGGCTGGTGGACGGCCCCGGCCGGGGCCGATCTGGCCGCGATCGAGGCGGGTGACGGCGGGCTCTTCGGCGCGCTCGCCGGGGGACTGGTGGCCGCGGGGGTGAGCGCGACCGAGGCCGCGACCATGAGCGTCACCACGTCTTCGGTGAGCGGGCTGGCGACCACCGCGCTGCCCTGCGCGCTGAGCTTCGCCCCCACCTCGGTCGACGGCGCGAGCTGCGGGGCGCTCGACGTCTCGCCGGCCGCCTACGACGACTGCGACGCGATGCGGGCGGCCCTGGGCTGCGAGGTCGTCGACGTCTCCACGGGCAGCGTGAACGTGGACGCCACCCTGCAGCTCACCGGGAGCTGCGGCGCCGACATCAGCGTCGCGCTCAGCGGCGTGCCGACCCGGGTCTGCGTGCTGCCCGCCGTTCCGAGGGGCTGCGCGGAGGCGCTCTCCTGCGCGGAGGGAACGAGCGACTCGGAGGTGGGGAGCGAGGCGCTCCTCGGCACCGGAGACGCCCTCTGCGCGAGCACCGACCGAGCCCTCGCGCTCAGCGTGGACCTGCGGCGGGCGAGCGGCGCGCCGCCGACGGTGGACGAGGTCTTCGACGGGTGTCTGACCGCCCTCGAGGCGACCCCGGCGGCCGGGAGCCTGGACGCGCTGTTCGGGGCCGAGCCCTGCTTCGAGGCCTACCGCGTCGTGCTCGCGATCGGCGCCGCGGCCCGCGCGTCGTCCGACCCCCAGGAGGCGAGGGTGCTCGGGCGGCTGCTCGGGCGGTGGTACGAGCTGCTGACCTTCCTCGCCCACGAGGCGCTGCAACGCGAGCAGGTGGCGGCGGTGTTCCGGGAGACCGAGGAGGTCGCGCGCCCGGCCGACGTGCTCGCGGCGCTGCGCGGCCCGCTGACCCTCGCGCTCCACCCGGTGGTGGCCACCGCGCTGTGGGATCTGCCGCCCGACGCCCTGACCGCCCCCGACTACCGCGCCGCGCTCGGCCTCGACGGGGTCCCCGGCGACGCACGCGTGGCGCTCCCGGTCAGGCTGCAGGACGCGGTCGCCGCGGTGGGGAGCCTGCTGGAGCACCGCCTGGAGCGGGCCTCGCTGGAGCGCGACCCCACCGGGCTCGACGCGGCCGCTGAGCTGGGGCCGACGCTCGCGCTCCTCGGTCACCTCGCCGATCGGCTCGCCGGGCGCGCGCCCGACGCCGAGTGGTCGGCGCGCTACGTGGGGGCGCGCGAGCGGGCGGTCCGGATCCGCCGCGCGGTCGGGTCCCGCGCGGCCGCGTTCGTCGCGGGCCGCAACCCGCTCGGGATCGAGGACGAGGATCTCCCGCTCTACTTCTTCGGCGACGAGACCGGCGCGGGCGGGAGGTTCTCGGCGGTGAGCGACTTCTTGCTCGGGGCCCGCCCGAGCGATCCGGCCTGGGCGCCCTTCCTCGTCCAGAGCGCGCAGGACGCCCTCGACGACGCGCGGCGTCAGTACGTCGTGCAGTCGGATCGGACCTACCGCGCCGAGCTGAGCGACGCCGAGGCCGGCACGCGAAGAGCGACGATCGCGTCGGACGCGGACGCGGTGCTGGAGGATCTCTGCGGCGCCACGGAGGCGTCGTACGTCGAGGACGACGCGTTCCAGGCGCGGGACTGTCACATCGCGGCGGCGTGCCGCCCGACGGCGCTCGACTGGTACACCCAGCGCGTCGGGATCTCGAACCTCGCGTTCCAGGCGTGCATCAGCCGGCGCATCAAGCACGTCTACGGCCCGGGCTTCGGCCTCCGCGACGACGTCCAGGACATGCTCGCGCGCCTCGACCCGACGTACGGGCGCCTGGCGGACGAGGAGGACCTCGACCCGCCCCCGAGCTGCGTCGACCCAACCCTCGCCGCCTGCGACGACGGAGTCTGCTTGAGCTGTCGCGACGGAAGCGTGCTCGCGCTGGGCTTCGACACCCTGCACATGAACACCCCGGCCAGCAGCGCCGCGCTCGAGCTGGGCCAGACCACGGACGCGTTCCAGACGGCGGTGGACGAGTGCGCCGACGGCTGGGGGGCGGCCCGCCTCGCGGGACCGGAGCCGCGCTTCGACGGCATCCTCCCCCCGCCCCGCCTCCCCACGCTCGCCGAGGCCACGACCTGCTATCGCGGGTCGATCGGCGAGGCGGTGCTCGAGATCGAAGGGGCGAGGCAGGACCTCGAGGCGGCGCGCTCCGAGATCGCGGAGGCGCGCGACGTCTACGAGGCCGAGGTCAACGAGTGCGCCCGTCGCTACGACGCCGAGCAGGAGATCCTCGGCGCGATCGGCTCACACCGCGCGACCATCACCGCGCTCACCGGCGCGCAGCTGGGGGTGGACGTCGCCGCCGAGTGGACCGGACAGCTCAAGGACTGCCTGGCGACCGTATCCGGCGCGAGCTGGAGCCGCGACCTGGGCGCGAGCGGCTTCGCGGCGATCGGGTCCTGCGGCGCGGGCGCGGTGCAGGGCGCGTTCAACACCGCCTCGCTCTCGATCCAGCGCGACATCGATCTGGCCGACCGCGAGTTCGAGCAGACGCTGCGCGCGCTCGAGGCCGACGCGGCCTACGAGGCGTGTCTCAACGACGCGGCGCGCTGGCTGGTCAACGCGCGCACGGCCGCCGTGCGGGTCACCCGCGCGGTCACCGACGTGCGCCTGGCCTACGTGCGCGCCGAGAACTTGATCGCGCAGGCCCACGACACCTGGGGTGAGGCGCGCGGGCGCCTCGCGGACGGGGGGGCCGGCGTCAGGCCGCCGACCTTCGATCTCTGGCTCGACGAGGCGGTGACCACCTACGCGCGGCGCTTCCGGCTCGCGCGCCGCGCCGTCTACCTCGCGGTGCTCGCGGTGGAGTACGAGTACCAGACGTCGATCGCCCAGAAGCAGGCGGTGCTCGAGGCGGAGACGCCGGCCGAGCTCGAGGCGGCGCTCTCGGAGCTGTGGGCGACGGCCGGGACGCGGAGCGTGAACGGCGCCCGACCGAACGAGCTGCGCGTGGTGCTGTCGCTCCGCGACCAGCTCCTCCGCATCCACGACGAGGCCGGCGACGCGCCCGGGGAGCGCACGCTCTCGGCGTCGGATCGCTTCCGGCTGCTGCTCTCGGACCCGCGCTTCGCGCGCTACGACGACGAGGGCGTCTACGCCGGGCAGCTGATCCCCTTCGCGCTCGCGCCGCTCGGCAGCGACGACGACGCGGCGACGGTGCCCATCCTCGCGGGCAGCGACTGCGCGGAGCGGCTGTGGTCGGTCAACGCGTCGATCGTCGGGGGCGGATCGCTCGTGGAGGGCAGCGACACGACGTCGGCGCGGATCGAGCTCTGGAAGCAGAACACGTTCTACAGCCAGTGGTGCGCGCCGCGAGACGACGAGCCCTTCCAGGTCGCGTCGGTGCGGCCCTCCCGCAACCTCTTCCGGGAGCCCGGCGTCGGCGCCGCGGTCGGCATGGATCGGCTCGGGCGTGAGCCGGAGACCTTCACCAAGGCGCGCATCGAGGCCTACTTCGGGGTCGACCGGGCGGCGCTCGAGTCCGAGGAGTACGCCTCGGGCGACACCAGCGAGCTGGCCGCGCGCGGCCTCTACGGGCGCTACGCGCTCTTCCTCCCGGCCGAGGTGCTCAGCCGCTTCGAGGGCGGCGCGCGCACCGACGGGCTCGTGCTCGACCGGGTCGACGACATCCTGCTCCGCCTCGACTACGTCTCGGTGGCCCGATGAGGCGCGCGGCGTTCGTCCCCCTGTTGCTCGCGGTGGCCTGCACCGCCGAGCCTCCCCCCGTCGCCAGCCGCGAGGCCGCGCTCTTCGGGGCCGGCCAGGTCCGGCTCGACGTCGCGCCGGCCTTCGCCGACGTGGACGACGACGGCGCCTTCGAGATCCTGGCCCCCGACGGCCTCGAGGAGGTCCGCGGCGATCGCGCGGTGCTGGTGGACCGGATGGTCGGTGAGGCGATGCTCGGTCCGCGCTTCGCCGACCTCGACGGCGACGGCGATCTCGACGTGGCCTTCCGGGTGCAGTCCGGCTTCTCGCGCGCGGGGCGCGCCGCGATCCGGGAGGCCGACGGCTGGACGCTCCGGGAGACCGGCTTCGAGGCGATGACCGTGTCGAGCGGGACCCCGATCGAGCGGTGGATCGACGTGGACGGTGACGGGGACCACGATCTGCTGCGCCAGGCGCCGAACGAGCTCGTCGTGCACCTCATGACCGCCGGCTCGCTCGAGGCCAGCCCGGTCGAGACCCTCCCGTTCGTCTCCGCCGTGGCCTTCGCCGACCTCGACGGTGACGGAGACGTGGACATGCTCGCCAGCGACAGCGGCGTCCTCGTCACGATGCTGGGCGAGGGAGACGGCACCTTCACCGCGGGCCCGAGCTTCGACTATCGAGACGGCCTCGCTGGCCTGGCGGTGGGGGACGTGGACGGCGACGGAAGACTCGAGGTCGCCCTGCACGAGCGGGAGATCTCGACGGGGGCGCTCGTCCTGCTCGACCGCGAGGCCGACGGGAGCTGGACCTCGACGAGCCGACGCCGCTGGTTCGTCCGGCCCGAGGGCGTGGCGCTGGTCGACTTCGATCGCGACGGAGACCTCGACCTCGTCGAGAGCGTCGGGGGCCGGACCGAGGTCCGCCTGGGCGACGGCGCCGGCGCGTTCGCCGAGCCGCCGACGGTGCTCGCGGGCACGCTCACCCGCCTCCCGCCCGTCGACGTCGACGGGGACGGCGCGCTCGACCTCGAGCTGGACGGGGTGACCGGCTACAACCCGCCGACCGCGGACGCCGACGCCTCGTTCGACCTCCCGGTCGCCGCCGACGCGGCCGCCTTCGCCGACGACGGAGACGCGCTGGACCTCGCCCTGGTCATCGACGGTGGGCCGGTGCACGTGGTGCGTCTGGACGGCGGGCGCCTCGAGACCACCGTCGTCGACGCCGACCCGCTCGCGGCGCGCGACGTGGGGTGGGGCGACCTCGACGGTGACGGAGACCTCGACCTCGCGGTGGCGGTGGAGGGCGCGCCGAACCGCCTCTACCGACGCGACGAGGACGGCTGGACGCGCCTCGACGACCTCGGCGACGACGCCCGGACCCGGGCGCTCGCCTGGGGCGACTACGATCTCGACGGCGACGTCGACCTCGCGACCGGATCGGCGCTCGGCCCGGTCCTCGTGTACGAGAACGTCGCCGGCGCGCTGACGCTGCGCCACTCGACCGAGGACACGCTCGTGACGGAAGCGCTGGCGTGGTTCGACGTCGACGGCGACGGCGACCTCGATCTCGCCGAGGGCGTCAGCGGCTTCAGCCGCCTGCTCGAGAACCGCGGCGACGGCTTCGAGGTGAGCTGGACCGCGCCCCGGCCGAGCCTCGCCACCTCGCTCGCCTGGACCCAGCGCCGCGACGGCGTCCCGCAGCTCGTGATCGGCACGAGCGGTGAAGACGTCGTGTGGTCGTTCGAGTCGACGCCCACGAGCCGCGCCCTGCCTGGCGATGGGGAGACGGCGCGCGTCGGCGTGCTCGACCTGGACCGGGACGGCGACCTGGATCTCCTCCGCGGCCTCGGCGGCGCGCTCCACGTCTCGCGCGACGTCGGCGGCGAGCGGGTGAGCGAGCCGTCGCTGCCGCTCGACGCGCTCGCGTGGACGCAGCGGCCCGATGGCGCCGTGCTCGTCGCCACCCGCGAGGCCGCCGGTGGCCTGCGCTCGTTCGCGACCCGATGGGACACCCGCCGCGCGCTCGACGCGCTCCTGCTCCCGCCGCCCCGCGTCACGCTGACCGATCTTCCGATGGAGGCCGGCCTGGCGCGCGGCGCGCGGAGCCCGGTCAGCCTGCGGTATCGCCTCGAGCGGGACCCCATCGACGAGGTGGAGGTCGACGTGGAGGTGTGGAGCGCGCAGGGGCCGTGGCGCGCGGTGCCGGTCGCGGAGGACCGCCTGGTCGGCATGGACGGCGACGTCGAGCTGCGCGAGCTCCGCCCGAACCTGGCCGACGAGCTGGCGGGCCCGAGCGCGGTCCGCTTCCGCCTCGTGCCCCGGCGGCGCTCTCCCCTGCCCGATCAGCTCCAGGCCTCGCCGCGAGCCAGCGTCTCGGCGCTCCTGATCGTCGGCGCGGACTCCGCCTGCGCGGGCGCGGACGGAGCCCCGCTCGACGCCGGCACGATCTGCCGTCGCGCCCGCGGCGCCTGCGACGCGCCCGAGCGCTGCGACGGGACGTCCACCGTCTGCCCCGCCGACGTCTACGTCGAGGCCGGGGCGGTGTGTCGCGAGAGCCGCGGGGCCTGCGACGTCGCGGAGACCTGCGACGGAGAGAGCGCCGCCTGCCCGGCCGACGCCCTCGAGGCGGACGGCGCGACGTGCGCCGAGGATCTCTGCGCGCCCGCGCAGTGCTCGCGGGGCGTCTGCGAGATGACGGCCGCGCCGCGCTGCGACGACGAGGACGTCTGCACCGCGGACGCGTGTGATCCGAGCGAGGGCTGCGTGCACGAGCGCATCGAGGGCTGCTGCGTCGCCGACGTCGAGTGCGGCGCCGGACGCTGCGAGGCGAACGTGTGTCGCTACCCCGCGGACGAGGGGGCGAGCGGCGGGTGCAGCGCCACGCGCGCGGAGGGGCCGGCCGCGGGCTGGGCCATGCTCCTGGCGTGCCTCGCGCTCGGTCGAAGGAGGCGACGATGATTCGAACGATGACGCTGGCGCTCGTCCTCGGGCTCCCGGCCGGCGCGCTCGCCGACGCGACCCTGGAGGACGAGGTGCGGGTCGAGTCGACGATCGCGCTCGGCGGGGATCGCGACGACGGCGTCCGGCTCGCCGCGAGCGGTGAGCTCGTGGCCTTCGTCGGCTCCGACCGGCTGCAGCTCTTCCGCCGGGACGGGCTCGAGGCCGCGCGGGTCGCGGTCACCCCGGTGACGCGCGTCGAGGACGTGGCGATGCAGGGCGCCGAGCTCGTCAGCGCCTCGCCCACCCAGGGCGTGCAGCTCTGGACCTGGGACGGCGACGTGCTCGTCCCGGGCGAGCGCTTCACGCCATGGGCGACGAGCCCGGTCGGCGTGCGGGTCGCGCTGGAGGGGCGGAACCTCGCGATCGCGGCGCTCCACTCCGGCGTCGGTCAGCCCAGCGTCTGGGTCTACCGCCGCGGCACCGACGGCGCGTTCGCGCTCGAGCGGGAGTGGATGGGGACCGGCGGGGACGTGGCGCTCTCGGGCGACCGCCTGCTCGTCCTGGAGAGCGAGACCGACGCGCGCAGCTTCCGCCGCGACGGCGGGAGCTGGACCCTGGAGGGCGCCATCCCGGACACGCAGGGCCAGGAGCGTCACTCGCGGGTGGCCCTCGACGGCGACTGGGCGGCGACCTTGATCCACCACAACCGGGGCGGGCGCACCGACCGCGAGGTGACCTTCGCGCGCTGGACGGGCGCCGACTGGGTGGTGGTCGAGCGCCGCGCCTACTCGGTGCCGATCCGGGACACCGAGGGCGGGGTGGCGATCCGCGGCCGGGTGGCGGTGGTTGGCACCGGCTACCAGGAGCAGGCGGTCGAGGTCTTCCGGCTCGACGAGGCCGGCCTCCAGGCCCAGGGGGTGCTGGCGCTGGAGACGGCGTTCGGCCGCGACGTCGCGCTCACCGCCGACCGCCTCGTCGCCGGCTACACGCGGTGGGATCGGGCGGGCTCGGTCAACCGCCAGATCGGGGCGGCCTACGACGCGGCGCTGCGCTTCACCGACGGGACGGTCTGCGAGGAGGACGCGCAGTGCGGCTCCGGCTTCTGCGTCGACGGGGTGTGCTGCGACACCCGCTGCGGCGACGGTCGAGTGGACTGTCGGGCGTGCAGCGTGGCCGCCGGGGCCGCGGCCGACGGGGTCTGCGGCGTGGCGAGCGAGGGCACCCTCTGCCGCGAGGCGCTGGGCGAGTGCGATCTGCCCGAGACCTGCGACGGCGTCGGCGATCGCTGCCCGCCCGACGCGGTCGCCGGCCCGGACACCGAGTGCCGTGCGTCGGCCGGGGTCTGCGACGCCGCCGAGGTCTGCGACGGCTTCGCGGTCGACTGCCCCGCCGACGCGTCCGAGGTGAACGGCACGATGTGCGTGGACACGGCCGCCTGCGGCGCGTGGTGCGTCGACGGCGCCTGCCTGGCGATGCCCGGGTTCTGCGACGACGGAGACGTCTGCACCGCCGACATGTGTGGAGAGGCCGGCTGCGAGCACGCCCCGATCGAGGGCTGCTGCCGGGCCGACCTCGACTGCGACGACGGCGATCCGTGCACCCTCGACACCTGCCAGCCCTTCACCGGCCGCTGCGAGTCGCGCGGCGACCCGATGTGCGTGGCGGACGATGGCCCGACCGAGGCCGGCGGCTGCGTCTCGGCGGGTCGCGCGCCGGGCAGCCCCTGGACGCTGCTCGTCGCCCTCGCGCTCTGGCTCGGCGCGAGAAAACGACGCGGCCACCGATGAGTCCGGGCTGGCGCGGGAGTCTCTCCGGGTGACACCTTTCCCAAGGAGACTTCCGATGACCCGCCAGCTCTTCGTCAACCTGCCCGTCGCCGACCTCGAGCGCTCCAAGGCCTTCTTCGCCGGGCTCGGCTTCGCCTTCGACGCGAAGTTCACCGACGAGAAGGCCGCCTGCATGATCGTGGAGCCGGACCGGAGCTACGTGATGCTCCTCTCCCGGCCGTTCTTCCAGGGCTTCACCAAGAAGGACATCTGTGACAGCGCGACCCACGTGGAGGCGCTGATGGCGTTCTCCTGCCCCACCCGGGAGGCGGTCACGGAGATGGTCGAGAAGGCGCTCGCGAGCGGCGGCGCGGCGGCGATGGATCCGCAGGACCACGGCTTCATGTTCAGCTGGAGCTTCCAGGACCCGGACGGGCACTGCTGGGAGCCGCTGTGGATGGACGAGGCGGCCGCGGCCGCGGAGATGGGCTGATGCAGGCGGTGGAGCTCGAGCGGCACCGCCCCGCGCTCGTCGGGCACTGCTACCGGATGCTGGGCTCGGCGACCGACGCCGACGACGCGGTGCAGGAGACGCTGCTCCGCGCCTGGCGGCACGCCGACGGGTTCGACGGGCGCGCGTCCCTGCGCACGTGGCTCTACCGCATCGCCACCAACGTCTGCCTGGACCAGCTCGCCCGCGCGAAGCGGCGGGAGCGCCCGGTGGAGGGGCCGCGCGGCACCATCGACGACGAGCTGATCGAGCGGCCGCGCTCGCACTGGCTCGAGCCGATCCCGGACGCGCGCGCCCTGCCCGACGACCCCGACCCGGGCCAGCTCGCGGTGCTGCGGCAGAGCATCCGGCTCGCCTTCGTCGCCGCGCTCCAGCACCTGCCGCCGCGGCAGCGGGCCGCCCTGCTCCTCAAGGACGTGCTCGGCTTCTCGGCCCAGGAGATCGCCGAGGCGCTCGAGACCTCGGTCCCGGCCATCAACAGCACCCTCCAGCGGGCGCGCGCGACCCTGAAGCAGGGGGAGCTCGAGGGGGCGGAGGCGGCCCTGTCGGAGGCGGACCAGGCGCTCCTCGAGCGCTACGTGGACGCCTTCCATCGCTACGACGTCGAGGCGCTGACCGGGCTGCTCCGGGACGACGCGGTGCTCTCGATGCCGCCCTACACCCTGTGGCTCGAGGGCCCGCGCGCGATCGGCGACTGGTTCCTCGGCCGGGGCATCGGCTGCAAGGGCTCCACCCTGATCCCGACCCGCGCCTGCGGCTCGCCTGCCTTCGGTCAGTACCGCCCGGGCGGCGTGCCCTGGTCGCTGATCGTGCTCGAGCTGAAGGGCGGGCGGGTCGCGTCGATGACCCACTTCCTCGACACCGAGCGCCTCTTCCCCCGGTTCGGCCTGCCGCTCGAGCTGCTATCTTCGGCCGGGTGAAGGACAAACACATCCGCATCCGCGTCGCCCAGTGCCTCGCGCTGGCCAACGCCTCGAACTGCCCGCGGCGGAAGTTCGGCGCGCTGCTCCTCGACCCGGAGCGGAACGTGATCCTGATGGACGGCTACAACGGCGGCCCGCGCGGGGGCGGCGAGCTCTGCGGCGGCGCCGTGTGCCTCCGCGACACGATGAAGGTCCAGAGCGGGACCCGCATGGAGATCGGCTGCCACCACGCCGAGATGAACGTGGTGTGCAACGCGGCGGCGAACGGCGTGCGCTGCCGCGGCGCCTGGCTGATCGTCACCGGCGAGCCCTGCGTGATGTGCTCCAAGATGATTCACCACGCCGGCATCACCCGGGTGCTCATCGTCGAGGGCGGCTACATGGGCGCCAACGGCGTCGAGTACCTGCGCGATCACGGGGTCGAGGTGGTCGCGGTCGAGGGGCCGAAGGATCCCCGCCTGACCGAGGTCGCGTCGAACGGAGAGGCGTCGTGACGCCCGCGCAGCGCGCCATGTCCACGTGGGTCGGCGCCCTCGCGCGCGGCGGCGTGGTCGAGGAGGACGACGAGGACGCGCTCGCCGGGGAGGCGGTCGTCGCCTACGTGGTCGGCGAGGGCGCGCTCGAGGCGCTCCGGGCGTGGTTCGCGAAGGCGACCTACGAGGAGGCCATCCGCGAGCGTCGCGCCGCGATCGAGGTCTGCATCTGGATGGCGCACGCCGACCGCGACATCCACCCGGAGGAGCGCCACCTGCTGCGGCAGCTGGTCACCTTCAGCGGGCTCCCGGCCGACGAGCAGGACGCGCTCGTCACCGCGGTGCACGAGCCGCCCAGCCGGGAGGGGCTCCCGGAGCGCCTCACCCAGCCCGTGCTCCGCGAGCTGATCCTCGCGCTCGCCTGGGAGCTGGCCCTCGCCGACGGCCGCGTCGACGACGCCGAGGCGTCGCTCTACCTCACGCTCGCGAGCGAGCTCGAGGTCTCTCCCGACCGCGCGAAGGCCATCCGCGACGCGGTCGGCGAGCGGATTGGGTGAGCCTGGAATTCGACACGGCCAAGGCCGCGGTCCCCCATTGATGGTCTTGCTCCGGGGACGCGGCGCCCCTACCTTCACGGTTCGGCGACCACGGTCTGCCGAGTCCATAGCAGGGGGAAGCGATGCCCGAGGAGAAGCGGCCGCAGGCCGACGACGATGTAGTGCCTCCGTCGAACGACGAGGAGGCACAGGCCCCCGGGGGGGAGGCCGTCGACGGTGGGTTCTTCGCCGAGAGCGAGCACGACGGCTGGGGCCCCATCAAGCGCCGCACTCCTGCCCCGCCCGAGCCCAAGGGCGTGCTCTAGCCTCCCACTGGGTTGTCCGCACCGGGTTGTCCGCACTGGGTTGCCCGCTCTGGGGTAACGCACTGGGGTGAGCCCTGCGTCGAGGCGACCGGAGCGAGAGAGAAGGCGGCCAGCTCGCGCGCAGCGCGAGCGCGAGCCGCAGGGGACCCAGCGCCCCGCGCTGGGGTCGCGCGCGAGCGGAGCGACGCGCGCGGAGTGGGTGGGGGGGCCCCGCGGAGCCGGCTCAGCGGTCACCGCGTAGGCTGCGGAGCAGCCGGAGTGGTGACCGTTGTGCCGGCGCAGCGGGGGGGCGGGGGCGGACCCGCCCCTGCCCAGAAATCACAGATCCGTGTGCTGGGCGGTCCAGTGGCTGATCAGCTCGTCGTCCTCGACGATGCGCGAGTGGTAGTGGCCCCACACGTCGCTGATCGCGACGTAGGCGCCCTTCTCGAGCTTCGGGCTGAGCCAGATGGCGTAGTAGCTGGCGCCACTGTCGTCGTCCTGGATGCCCTCGAGCTTGGGCAGCGGCTCGCCCGACACCGGGCAGAGGAGCTCCAGCTTGGTGCCGACGGCGATGTCGGTCATGCCGTCCTTGCGCTTGTCGCCGTGGATCGGGCTGAGGTGCACGAGGCCCTCGCGCTCGCCGTCGCGGACCTTCAGGGTCACCGCCGGGTGATCGTCGAAGGTCACGTCCGAGACGCCGACGAGGTTGTCGCCCTTGGGCCCGAAGGCCTGGGTGATCACCACGATCACGTCGTCCTCGACGGCGACGCCGGGGGGCTGGGAGTGCCGGTGGCGGCCGGTGATGTTGAGGTGCTCTTCGTCGACGTGCTTGCGAGACATGAGGCGGTTCTCCAACGGCACCCTGGGGTCTGTCAATCGCTGATCAGCCGGTCGATCTTCAGCTTCAGCTCGGCGTAGCGCTTGAGGAAGTCGCGGTGGTCCGCGCTGAAGGCCTGGATGAAGCGGCGCTCCTGGGTGCGCGTGCCCAGCTCCTCCACCACCGCGTCGATCTTCGCGATCAGCTGCGCGGCGCCGGTGAAGGGCCGCTCGACGTCCTCGACCTGACCCTGCTCGATGCGCTCGATCTTGCCGTCGCCCTCGGCGCTGTAGAGGAGGCCGAGCACCTCGCCGTGCTGCGCCTGGATCGAGCGGATCACCATGCTGCCGCGCAGATCGGGCAGCTCGTCCCGGGTCGCGACGATGTCGAGCTTGGCGCTGGTGCCCCGGTCGAGCGCGCCGCCGCCGTTCATCTCGCCGGCGACCTCCCAGTCCTTGTCCTGCACCAGCTGGCTGAGCTCCTTCAGGAACTCCTGCTCGGGGTCGACGATCAGGACCTTCGGCTTCAGCGGCGCCGCGGCGAGCGAGAGGTGGGCGTAGACCTTTCGGCTCAGCCCGAGCATCACCTTGAACGACTCGTCGAGCACCGCGCGGACCTCGCGGTAGAGCTCTCCGCCCTGGGCCGCCTGTCGCTCCTGGGCGCGCTCGACGGTGCGCACGAGGTGCTCGGCCTGCCCTCGCGTCTTCTGCACGACGTCGATGCAGCCCGCGCGGAGCGCCTCGACCGCGCCCTCGAACGAGGCGCGCGACGTGATCAGGATCACCGCCGTCGGCCGCGACTTGCTCCGCACGTAGCGCACGAGGTCGAGGCCGTGGCCTTCGCCGCCGACGTCGAGATCGATCAGCGCGACCGGGAAGAACTTCTTGGTCGCGAGCCCCCTGGCGGCCTCGGCGTCGCCGACCGCGGTGCACACGTAGCCCTTGCCGTCGAAGAACTTCCGCAGCCCCTCGCGATCTCGATCGGAGCCATCGACGATCAACAGCTCGGTTCCGGATGACATCGGTGAACGCGTTCCTATCGCGAGAAGGGCATCTGCATCGCGAGGGGGGCGCGGCCCTCGGGAGGCGGAGGGAGGCGCCAGCTCCCGACCTGGCGCGCGAGGCAGGCGCCGAGGCTGTCGAGCCCCGTCGTGTTCCGCTCGACGCGGGAGTCGCGCGTGTTGCCGTCGGCCTGGATCTCGAACCCGATGACGACGGTGCCGCGCACCGACTGCTGGTTGCGGCTCGCGTGCTCGAAGCAGCTCGACGCGCGCTGGATGTAGTACTGGCGGATCACGCTCCGCACCCGGCCGGAGTACATCTGCATCTCGAAGTCGACCGGATCCTCGGGCTCCTCCATCGAGTCCCAGTCGCGGTCGGAGCCGCCGCCGGTCTCTCCGGTGCCGCCCGAGGATCCCGTGCCGCCGCCGGTGGAGCCGGCGCTGCCGCCGGAGGAGCCGCTGCCGCCCGAGGAGCCGCCGCCGCCTGCGGAGCCGCTGCCGCCCGAGGAGCCGCTGCCGCCTGCGGAGCCGCTGCCGCCTGCGGAGCCGCTGCCGCCTGCGGAGCCGCTGCCGCCCGAGGAGCCGCTGCCGCCGCTGCCGCCTGAGGAGCCGCTGCCGCTCGAGGCGCCGGCGCCGCCGCCCGAGGCGCTCCCCCCGCGACGCGTCGTGCTGCCGCCGCGCGAGGCGCTGCGCCCGGTGGTGCTCGAGCCGCGCGAGGTCGGCCGCGGCGTGCCGGGCACGTAGTCGACGTCGTCGGGGAGCGCCTCGCCTTCGGGCACCGGATCCCCGATCTCGATCTCCTCGGGCGGGATGGGCTCGGGGTCGTCGACCTCGGCCTCGGCGACCGTCGCCTCGGGCTCCTCGCCGCCCATGGCCAGCCACATGCCGAGCGCGCCCGCCCCGACCAGCAGCGCGACCACGAGGAGGAGCAGGCCCCACGCCTTGCCGCGCGAGCGCACGCCCATCGCCGAGAGGCTCATCGTCGTCGGGTCGAAGCCCTCGCTCGGCGGCTGCTCGGAGAGCTCCCAGACGTTCGGCTCGCCGGGGGGCGCCTTCTTCTTCGGCGGCGCGCCGGCGCCGTGGTCGTGGCCGGCGACCGTCTTGGCGGCGTCGCCCTCGGGGAGCGGCCCTCCCGCCTCTCCGGGCGCGGCGATCGCCTGGCCACATTGATTGCAGAAGCGGGCGTCGTCCGCATTTTCGGCCCCGCACTTCTGGCAATAGACCATCGCCCGCGGAGGATAACAGGATCGCTCAAGCGAGGTAGATTCGCGACTTGGCGAAGAGCGCGCTCGTCCCCACGAGACCGGGGCGCTGCGCGAGCGTCTCGAGCACCTCGAGGGCGCCGCGTCGATCGAGCGCCTCGGGGGAGCGCCCGAGCTGCGTGAGGACCTCCTCGACCGCCCGCCGCGCCGGCTCCTCGCCGACCGCGCGCGCGAGCATGTCGATGACCCACCGGGCGACGTCGCTCACTGCGTCGCTGCCTTCTTCTGGAGGACGGCGTCGGCGGCCTGGATCGCCGAGCGGCGGACCACGCCCGAGATGCGCGCGGGCTGCGTCGCGGCGGCGAAGGGCAGCGCCCGGATCGCGTCGATGAGATCGCCGTTGGGGTGGGTCTTGCGCACCACGAAGTCCACCGCGCGGCCCTCCACCAGCTCGACGCGGTCGCAGCCGGTCCACACGCCGACGAGCAGTTCGGGCGCGAGCTCGGCGAGGTGATCGAGCAGCTCGAAGCCGTCCATGCCGGGCATCTCGAGGTCGGTGATCACGAGGTGGAAGCGCTCGCCGCGCGCCACCCGGCGCAGGGCCTCCTCGCCGTCGCTCGCGGTCACCACCTCGGCCCCGAGGAAGCGCCGCAGGAGCCGGCTGCCCGTGCGAAGGAGCAGGGGGTCGTCGTCCACCAGAAGCACTCGAACCGGTCCCATGCGCGTCATCTCGTCTCCATCCTGCCGCGTCGGCTTCGCTCCCCGACCTCTACACGGGGCGTGCCAACGCTGCGGCGCGGAGCGCGCGCTCCTCACCGTCTCAGCCCGAGACAGCGGAGCGCGTGGGGCGATTCTCAGGGCGAGACGCGCGTCACTCCGAGACGCGGAGGCGGTAGCGCCGCGGCTCCCAGCTCGGGAGGCCGGTCGAGGCCTGACCCCGGAAGACGAGGAGCGCGCCGGCGATCCAGTCGCTGGCGCCGCCGTTGGGGCCGAAGCGATCCGTCTCCGCCGCGGCGACGTGGCGACCGAAGAGGCGCAAGGCGACCCCGGAGAGACCCTCGCCGAAGAAGAAGAGCGGCACGTCGACCCCGAAGCCGACCGCGAACGCCACGCCCACGTCTCCGTCGAGCGGCGTGACGGCCACCCCGAGGTCGACGCCGATCGAGTCCACGAGCAGATCCCAGTACCGGTCGCCGAACATGCCGCCGAGGATGAAGCGGGCGAAGAAGAGCGGGCGGAGGTCGCCCATCAGCAGCACCCGGCTCGCCCCCTCGGGGCGGATCTCCACGCCGGCCATCACGCCGGCCATGTCGAGGTAGCGCGCCCGGAGCTCCGCCGCCGCGGCGCCCGAGACGCGATCCCCCTCGAAGGTCGCTCCGCCGCCGACCAGGCCCTCGAGGGTCACGTCACCCTGCAGCCGCCCGTGCGCGGCGTGATCCTGCGCCTTCGCCGAGAGCGGCGCGAGCACCATCAGCGTGAGGAGCGCCCAGCGCACGTCGCGACCCTAGCAGCGTTTCCGGGGAGTGGCCCTCCCGCTCGCTGGACGCGCCCGGCCCCGTCCATCACGCTCTCTCGGTGCGGATCGGGGGCGCGCAGATCGGGTTGCTGCTCGCGGCGGGGCTGTGCGGCTGCCACGCCAGCCACGGTCTCGCCGGCTCGGCCGGCGACGCTGGCGAGGGCGGCGTCGCGATCGACGCCGCGCCGGGGGTCGACGCGTCCGAGGCCGGTCCCGACGCCTCGGACCCTCCGCCGGACGCGAGCGATCTCTGCGAGCCCCACGCGATGACGCTCCAGGACCAGTGGCCGCGGGAGCCGCTCGACGCCTTCCCGGATCGGGTCCACGTCAGCGCCACGCCGCTCGTCCTCCCGCCCTCGAGACCGGGCGGGCGCCCCCGCTTCGCGTTCGTGTCCCACGGCGTCATCGTCGACCCGGACTTCGCGAGGAACCACGAGGGCCCGGAGTTCTCCGGGCGCATGCCGGTGGAGCTCGGCGGGGTGCTGCGCGTGTTCGACGCGGAGACCGGCGAGACGACGAGCTGGGGGGACCCGCCGCTCTTCACCACCCTCGCGCCGACACGAGCCTCGCGGCGGGCGATCTCGACGGAGACGGCGAGCTGGAGCTCGTGGCGCTCGGCGCGTGGGGCTTCCTGCACGCGTTCGAGCTCGACCTCACGCCGATGTGGCGCTCGCTCGCCCCGCCGCCCGCGCCGCCGATCGGCACCAGCGGCCGCCGCCCGCCCATTCACGTCTCCGGCGCGCCGGTCGTGGCCGACCTCGACGGCGACGGCGACGTCGAGGTGGTCTTCGGGCACTGCGTCGTCGAGGGCGCGACCGGGGAGGTGCGCTTCTGCCTCGAGGGGGAGCACTGGCGCGGCTCGCAGGGCTACTGGGGCCCGCTGGTCGACGTCGCCGATCTCACCGGTGACGGCGCCCTGGAGGTGGTCGCCGGCACCCTCGCGTACACGGCGCGCGGCGAGGTGCTCTGGCGGCACGAGGTCGAGGGTCTGCAGGGCTTCGCCACCGTGCGAGACGTCCTGCGCGCGCACCCGGGCCCCGAGGTCGTGCTCGTGGCCCGCGCCCGGCTCCGGTTCCTCGATCCGCGCTCCGGGCGCACGCTGCAGGAGCTCCCGCTCCCCGGCGCGCCGGGGGAGGCCTTCTTCGGGTGCCCGGGCGACGAGTCGCCCACGCGGGTCCCGGTCTTCGCGGGCGGCCCCGCGCTGGTGGGGGACGTCGAGGGCGACGGGAGCGTCGAGGTCTTCGTGGCCATGTGGGGGGAGCTGCTCCGCGTCCAGCCGGAGTGCGAGGGCTGCGAGATCGGCTGGTCGGTCCCCATCCACGACACCCAGAGCGCGGTCACGGGGGTGAGCGCCGCCGACCTCGACGGCGACGGTCGGGTGGAGATCGTGCACGCGGACGAGACGCGCCTGCGCGTGATCGACGCGCGCACCGGCGAGGTGCGTCACGAGGCGCTCAACTTCAGCCGCACCCGCACCGAGTTCCCGCTGATCGGCGACTTCGACGGGGACGGGAGCGCGGAGATCGCGGTCGCGTCGGGCAGCGAGTCCTGCATGCTGCGCACGCACGGGCGCGGGAACCCGCCGGGGCTCCGCTTCTTCGGCGAGCGGCTCGATCGCTGGCTCGACGCCGACGCGACCTGGATGAGCCACGGCGGCCCCCTCGGGGAGGGCCGCTGGAGGCCGACGCGCGGCTCGCCTCGCCCGTGCCCGTGAGGCTGTGAGGGAACCGGTTTCCTCCCCTGGCGGCGCTGCTATGGTCCGCGCCGTTTCACAGGGATGGACATGGGACACAGCATCTTCGATCTCCTCGAGCAGCACGACTACGGTGAGATTCACCTGAAGCGCGACGCGGCGAGCGGCCTCGAGGCCATCGTGGCGATCCACGACACGCGCCTCGGCCCGGCCCTCGGTGGATGCCGGTTCATCCACTACGACGCGCACGAGGACGCGATCATCGACGCGCTCCGGCTCGCGCGCGGCATGACCTACAAGGCCGCGATCACCGGCATCCCCCACGGCGGCGGCAAGTCGGTGATCATCCGCCCGAAGGTGCAGTTCGACCGGAGCGCGGTCTTCCGCGCCTTCGGCAAGTTCATCGACGATCTCGGCGGGCACTACATCACCGCCGAGGACAGCGGCACCGGCATCGAGGACATGGAGATCGTGCGCGGCGTGACCACGCACGTGACCGGCGTGAAGCCCGAGCACGGCGGCTCCGGCGACCCCTCGCCGTTCACCGCGCTCGGCGTGCGCCGCGGCATCGAGGCGTGCGTGAAGAAGGTCATGGGCCGCGACGACCTCGACGGCGTGAAGGTCGCCGTGCAGGGCATCGGCCACGTCGGCTACCACCTCTGCAAGGAGGTCCACGAGCTCGGCGCCAAGCTGACCGTCGCCGACGTCGACCCGCTCAAGGCCGAGCGCGCCGAGCGCGAGTTCGGCGCCCAGGTGGTCGCGCTCGACGAGATCTTCGAGACCGCCTGCGACGTCTTCGCGCCTTGCGCCCTCGGCAGCGCGCTCAACGACGACACGATCCCGCGCCTGAAGTGCAAGATCGTCGCGGGCGCCGCGAACAACCAGCTCGCCGAGCAGCGCCACGGCGACGACCTCATGCAGCGCGGCATCCTCTACGCGCCCGACTACGCGATCAACGCGGGCGGCCTCATCAACGTCGCGCAGGAGTACGCCGGCTACGACGCCGAGGTCTCGCGCGAGCGCACGATGAAGATCTACGACACGATCCTCGAGATCGCCGAGCGCGCCGAGAAGGCGATGGCCCCGACCTACCGCATCGCGGACACGATGGTCGAGGAGCGCCTGGCCGCCGCCGAGTAGCTCACGGGGAGTCGCTCACAGGGTCGCCGGCAGCGGGTAGCGGAGCACCTCGGCGCGCCGCTCCCAGCCGGCGATCAAGTAGTAGAGCGCGCCGTCGGCGGCGTAGGCGAGGCGCCCGCGCTCGCCCGGCTCCTGCCACACCCCGAGCTGCTCTCCGGCCGCGCTCAGCTCGAGCACGCGGCCGCTCGCGACCGACGCGTAGACGCGGCCGGTGAACGGATCGCGCACGAGGCTGGTCACGTCCTCGCCGAGCTCGGCCCACGGGGCGGTCGCGCTCGAGCTCGTGCTCACGCGCAGCACCACGCCCTCGTCGAGCGCCACCAGCAGCGTGCGGGGGTCGAACACGGCGCTCGCGTGGATGCGCGCCGGGAGGCGGTGCAGCTCCTCGGTCGTGCCCGCGTCCAGGTCGGCGCGCACCAGGTCGCCCTGGCCGGTCACGTTGCCGACGTACAGGGTGTTGTCGCGGCCCCAGGTCAGGCCGTAGGGGCCGGTGTCGAGGACCGGCCGATCGAAGGGGCCCATGCCCGTGCTCGGCGTCGCCACGATCACCATCGGCAGGCGCTCGTCGGTGGCCGCGCGATCCAGGCGGGCCACGCCCTGCGGATCGGAGCCGGTGCAGCCACAGGTCTCGCAGCAGGCGTAGGTCAGCGCGACCTGCCCCTCGCCCTCGGCCGTCCCGAACTCGTCGCCCGCGATCCGTCGGACCGCGACCTCGCCCATGTCGAGGTTGGTCACGCCGTCCCACACCGTCAGGGTCCCGTCGGGCGCGAGCTGCCGGAGGTGGTCCTGGCCGCTGATCACCGTGACGATGTAGGCGTTGCACGCGTCGTCGAGCTCGAGGTCCACCGCGCCGCCGTCGCCGCCGCGCAAGAAGTCGTCCATGTTCATGCGGTCGAGCGAGGCCGGGGCGCAGGCCCCCGCCGGGCGCTCTCTCAGGCACGACCGCCCCCAGCAGGCGGAGTCGTCCTCCGCGCAGCGGGTCGCGAGGCAGGGCGGCGCGGCGACGCAGCGCCCGTCGAGCCCGCACTCGGTGCCGGGCAGGCACAGGGGGCCGTCGTCGCCGCAGCGCACGCCGTCGCCGGTGAGGATCCCGGGCGCGGCCTCGTTCGCGCAGGCTCCGGTCGCGAAGTCGCAGACCTCGCCGGCGGCGCAGGGGAGGGCGGCGGGATCGCCGCAGTCCGAGGCGCACACGCCGCCCCGGCACGCCTCGCCCGCGCCGCACGCGCAGCCGGCGTCGGCGGGGCCGACGTCTCGGGGCGGCGCGGCGTCCGGTCGCGCCTCGCACCGGCCGTCCACGCAGGCCTCGCTGGCCGCGCAGTCGGAGTCGCGCGCGCAGTCGTCGGCCGGCGGGGCCGGGTCGCAGCTCGCGAGCAGGAGGAGCAGCAGCGGAGCGGCGCGGCTCACAGGGTCTCCGGCAGCGGGTAGCGGAGCACCTCGGCGCGGGTCGGCCAGCCGCTGATCAGGTAGTAGAGGAAGCCGTCGGGCGCGTAGGCGAGCCGGCCCCGCTCGCCGGGGGCCTCCCACTCGCCGAGCGAAGTCCCGTCGGGCGCGTGCTCGAGGATGCGCGCGCTGGTGACCGACACGTAGACCCGGCCGGTGAAGGGGTCGCGCACCATGCTGGTGACGTCCTCGCCGACCTCGGCCCAGACCTCGGTCCGCTCGCTGTCGGTGGCCACCCGATAGATCGTGCCCTCGTCCACCGCGACCAGCAGGGAGTGACGATCGAACACCGCGCTCGCGTGGATCCGGGCTGGCAGCCGGTGCAGCTCCTCGGTGGTGCCGGCGTCGAGGTCGGCGCGGACCAGGTCGCCCTGCGCGGTCACGTTGCCCACGTACAGGGTGTTGTCGCGTCCCCAGGTCAGCCCGTAGGGGCCGGTGTCGAGGGCGCTGTTCTGGAAGGGGCCCTCGCCCGGGCTGGGCATCGCGGTGATCACCATCGGGAGGCTCGTCTCCGGGTCGACGCGGTCGAGCCGGGCGACGCCCTGGGGATCGGCGGAGACGCAGCCGCACGTCGCGCAGCACACGTAGGTCAGCCCGACCTGCCCCTCGCCCTCGCCGGTGCCGAACTCGTCGCCTTCGATCCGCCGGACGGCCACCTCGCCCATGTTGAGGTTGGTGACGCCGTTCCAGATCGTGAGCGTCCCGTCCGGGGTGAGCTGACGCAGGTAGTCGGTGCCGCTGATCATGGTCACCACGTAGGCGTTGCAGGCGTCGTCGAACTCGAGGTCGAACGCGCCGCCGTCGCCGCCGCGCAGGAAGTCGTCCATGTTCATGCGGTCGAGCGGGGCCGGCGCGCAGGCTCCCGCCGGGCGCTCTCTCAGGCACGACCGTCCCCAACAGGCGGAGTCGTCCTCCGCGCAGCGGGTCGCGAGGCAGGGCGGCGCGGCGACGCAGCGCCCGTCGAGCCCGCACTCGGTGCCGGGCAGGCACAGGGGGCCGTCGTCGCCGCAGCGCACGCCCTCGCCGGTGAGGATCCCGGGCGCGCCCTCGTTCGCGCAGGTTCCGGTCGCGAAGTCGCAGACCTCGCCGGCGGCGCAGGGGAGGGCGGCGGGATCGCCGCAGTCCGCCGCGCACGCGCCGCCCCGGCACGCCTCGCCCGCGCCGCACACGCAGCCGGCGTCCACCGGGCCCGCGTCGACAGGCGCCCCGGCGTCGGGGCGCGCTTCGCACACTCCGTCGACGCAGGCCTCGCCCGGGGCGCAGTCGGAGTCGGTCGCGCATCCGTCGACGGGCGCGGGATCGCAGGCGGTCAGGAGGAGCAAGCAGGAGAGGGCGAAGCGCATCCTCACATCATAGCGTGAGCCACACGTAGCCCTGGTCGAGGTCGACCTGACGCTCGCGACCCTGCGCGTTCCGGACCGTGAGCTGCCGGCTCCGGTTGGCGGCCATCGACAGCGCGCTCGCCGCCTGGGCCTCGTTCAGCGTGGACACGCGCTCGTCTCCCACCGCCACGATCGCGTCCCCCGGCTCGATCCCGGCGCGGCCGGCCGGCGAGTGGGGCTCGACCCGGACCACGACGAGCGCGTCGGGGCGCACCTCGTACTCGGCGATGCCCACGCCGCGGTGGGCACGCGGAGCGGTGATGCGAATCGTCAGCCACGACCCGCCCTCGAGCATGATGCGCGCGTCCGCGTCGGGCACGGCGTTCTGCGGGAGGCCGTTGGTGCGGTGGATGCCGACCGGGTCGGCGCCGACCGTGTCCGCGTCCCACACCTCGAAGCGGAGCGGGGTGCCCGCCGGGAGCCGCACGTTCTGGGCCGGGCTCGCGTCGAACGTGGGGGTGAGCGAGTCCTGCACCGTCTCGGTCTCGAAGATCAGCGCCTCGTCCCGGTAGACGCGCACGAAGACGTCCGGGAGCCCCTGGTCGTCGTCCCAGTGGAGATCGCCCGCGCGTCGCGGCCGCACCTGGGCGTCCACCACCGTCAGCTTCCAGACGTCCGAGGGCGCCGAGAGCGAGCCGCTCGAGCGCTCGGCGCGCACGGGGGTCAGCGAGGTGCCGCGCCGCGGGTAGACGCAGCCGATGGCCAGGGTCGCCGCCAGCAGCGGGAGGAGGAGTCGACGCATGATCGAGACGGTAGTCCGCGCGGCGCCGACTTGGCCACTTCCCGCCGCGTCGGTAGGCTCGTCGCTTCATGCCCGAGCGATGGTGGCGCGAGCCGCTCCTCCACTTCCTCGCCCTGGGGGCCGCCCTCTTCGCCGCCGACGCGGCGCTGCGGCCGGCCGAGGAGGAGGCGCGCGTGATCGTGGTGGACGGCCCGCTCCGGCGCGAGCTCGCCGAGCGCCTCGAGACCCGGCTGGGCCGACCGCCGACGGAGGAGGAGCGCGCCGCCGACGTGGAGCGCTGGGTGGAAGACGAGGTGCTCTATCGGGAGGGGCTGCGCCGCGGCTTCGACGCGCACGATCCGACGGTGCGGGCCCGGGTGGCGGCGCGCATGGAGCGGGTGCTGCGCGAGGGCGTGATCGTGCCCGCGCCGGACGACGACGCGCTCCGGGAGCTGCTGCGGCGCGATCCCGGCCGGTGGGCGGAGGAGGCGCGCGTGGACTTCACGCAGGTCTACGTCGAGGGGCACGACGAGGCGGCGGAGGCGCGCGCGGAGGCGTTGCTCGAGCTGCTGCGCGCCGGCGCCTCGCCGGCCGGGCTCGGGGATCGCTTCTCGGGCGGCCGCCGCTACCGGAGCCGCCGGCTCTCGGACCTCGCGGCGTCGTTCGGGGAGGGCTTCGTGGACGGGCTCGACGCGCAGCCGCCGGGCAGCTGGGCGCTCCGCCGCTCGCGGGCCGGGCTCCACCTGGTGCGGCTCGACGCCCGCACGGCGCCCGCCAGCCCCTCGTTCGACGCGCTGCGGGACGATCTCCGGCGCGCGTGGATCGAGGAGGCGGAGGCGCGCGCGGTGGCCGAGGAGACCGGTCGCCTGAAGGCGGGCTGGGAGATCCGGACCGCGCCATGAGGATCGCGCTCGCCCTGTTCGTGCTCCTGCTGCCCGGGCTCGCTCGGGCGCACGACTTCTCGCCCGGGGTGCTGACGCTCGTGGAGACCGAGCCGGGCGTCTACCGCTACACCTTCGCGCCGCCGGTCGACGATGGCGTCGCGCTCGAGTCCCGGCTGCGCTTCCCGGCGGAGTGCGAGGCGACCGACGTCACGCTCCGCTGCCCGGGCGGGCTGCGGGGCGAGGTCACCTTCGGGCGCGGCATCGACCGCCGCACCCAGATCGTGGTCACGCTGACCCGCCTCGACGGCCGGCGGCGGGAGACGGTGGTGAGCGGCGCCGCGCCCACCTGGGAGGTCGGGGAGACGGGAGGCTCCTTCGGGAGCTGGGTCTGGATCGGGGCCGAGCACGTCTGGCTCGGCTTCGACCACCTCGCCTTCGTGCTCGGGCTGCTGCTCGTGCTCGCCGGTCGGCCGCGCCTGTTCCGGCGCGCGCTCGCCGCGATCACCGCGTTCACGCTGGCCCACTCGATCACGCTCGCCGCCGCCTCGCTCGGGCTGCTGGAGGTGCCGACGCCGCCGGTCGAGGCGGCCATCGCGCTCAGCGTGGTCCTGCTCGCGCGGGAGTCGCTGCACGATCGGGACACCTGGACCCGCCGCGCGCCCTGGATCGTGGCCCTGATCTTCGGGCTCGTGCACGGCCTCGGCTTCGCGTCCGCGCTCGCCGACATCGGGCTGCCGGCCGAGGGGCTCGCGCCCGCGCTGCTCGGCTTCAACCTCGGGGTCGAGCTCGCGCAGATCAGCGTGGTCGCGGCGGCCCTCGGGCTCCTGCACGTCTTCGAGCGCCGGGCCGCGCTCGCCCGCCGGGCGCTCGCCTACGGCATCGGCGCGGTCGGCGCGCTCTGGCTCGTGGAGCGCTGCGCGGGCCTCGGCGCGTGAGTCAGCGCTCCACGCGGAAGCGGCCGAGCGACGAGCGGGCCTCGTGGTCGCAGCTCGCGGCCTCGGCGTACCACTCCCAGAGGGTGCCCGCGCGGGCGCCGTCGAGCGTCACCGAGACCGCGCCGGTCGCCCCCTCCACCCGGCCGACCGACGCGAAGCGCGCCGAGCCGACGCGGCGGGACGAGAGGTCCATCGGGATCGTGAACTCGCTGTTGGCGTCGGTCTCCCAGCGATCGAGCTCCGGCGAGTAGGTGCGCACCGTGATCTCGTCGTTCGCCGGTGAGAACTCCCAGAGGCGCATGTAGCCGGCGCCGCCCTGATCGCGGCCCTGGTAGTCGGCGACCATCGAGTGGATCGCGTGCCCCTCGAAGCGATCGACCCGCCGGCGCTCGGCGGTGATGTGGCCCGAGGTCATCAGGTGCACGTTGGGCAGGTCGCGCAGGCCCCGGTAGATCGCGCGGCCCTGCGGCGTGAGGTCGGCGCGCCCGTTCACCAGGTAGTGCGAGTTGAGGATGCCGAAGGCGTCCGGGTGCGCCTGGAAGACCTGCCGCGCCCAGGCGACGACCGCCGGGTCCTGGCTCTCGTCGAACTCCAGGTTCACGACGAGGATCTCCATGCCGTCGGCCTGGAAGGTCACCCAGCTCTGGTCGTTGGTGGAGCCGTAGTGCCCGCCGTACCAGAAGCGGTCGGCGAAGCGCGCGACGCCGAAGTGGCGGTTGAACTCGGTGGTGTCGCCCGGCGAGCGCCGGGGCCACTGATCGTGGTTGCCCACCGAGAGGCCGTAGGGGACGCCGTCGGCGAAGCGCGGCAGCGGTCGCTCGAGCCGCCCGAGGGCGCGGTCGGCCACGCGCCACTGATAGGCCACCCGGGCGTCGCCGACGATGTCGCCGTTGTGGATGACGCCGACGATGTCGTAGCGGTCGCGGTTGTCGACCACCCAGCGCGTCTGGGCGTGGAAGAAGCGCTCCAGGTTGCGGCGCTCGATGGTGTAGTTCTGGGTGTCGGGCAGGACGACGACGGTGAAGTCGTCGTCTTCGGTGATCTGCCGGGCGAAGACCTCGACGTCGACCGGCGCCTCCGTCTCCACGCCCACCGTGAGCGTGCGCCCGGCCGGGGCCTCGAGGGTGAGGGCGGGCGGCGCGCCGCGATCGAGGGTGACGCCCGGGGCCGGGACCGCGCCCACGACCGCGCCGTGCGTCTCGCCGACCGCGTCGGGCGCGGCGTCGCCGCCGTCCAGCGCCCAGCGAGCCACGAGCCCGTCCGCCGCCTCGACCCGGCGGTGCAGCGTCTCGCGCAGCTCGGCGCCGGAGCGGGCGCGGCTCCAGACGCGCACCTCGTCCATGCGGCCGGCGAACGCGCCGCGCGGGGTGCCCTCGGAGTCGAAGGTCGCGCCGAGGCCGAAGTGCTGCACGCTGTCGGCGCGCGGGGTGGCGTCCACCTGGAGGCGGCGGTCGAGGCGCCCGTCGAGGAACAGCCGCCACGCGGCGCCGTCGTAGGTCACCGCGACGTGGTGCCACTCGCCGACCGGCACCGCGGTCTGCCCGAGCACGGGGTGGTTGGCGCCGCTCTCGAGGTCCTCGAAGTCGGCCGCGAGCACGTCGCCGTGGAGGCCGAAGGCGTAGTTGCAGTCGAGCTCGCTGCCGTCGCGCTCGCCGCGCCCCTTCGCGATGACGGGCACGAGGCGCACGCCGCCGGCGCCGGTGCCGCTCTCGAGCCCGCGCCCCTCCCGGTGGATCCAGGCCTCGAGCGTGAAGGTCGCGAGGCCGAGCGCGGGCGCCGGGCCCATCGCCACGTGGTCGTCGACGCCGTCGAAGAGGAGCGCGCCGTCGCCGGGGGCGCCGCAGGGCGCGGGGCCCGCGTCGAGCTCGATCGCCGCGTCCCTCGGCTCCGGCGCGCCCGCGTCCGAGACCTCGGCGTCCTCGAGGGCCGCGTCCTCGAGGGCCGCGTCGGGCGGGGCCTCCGAGGGCGCGCCGCAGGCGGCGAGCGAGAGCGCCGAGAGGAGCGCCAACTGGAGTGGGCATCGCGTCATCGACCGGAGGAGAGTGCGACCGACGTGCCAGCCGCCCGCCGGCCCCGTCGGGTCGGGAGGGGCGCCCGGGAACGCCCAGCGACCGGACACCCGATGCGACACGTTGGCGCAGCTCCCTCGCGTCTCGACGGGAGCAGCGACCGCGGGTACAACCGCGGCATGCGACGGGCCAAGATCGTCTGCACGCTCGGTCCGGCGACCAACACCCTCGAGGCGATCGAGGCGCTGGTGGACGCCGGTATGGACTGCGCGCGTCTGAACTTCTCCCACGGCACCCACGAGGACCACCAGAAGGTCGCCTCGCTGGTGCGGGAGGCGGCGGCCCGTCGGCGCAAGCCGGTGGCGATCCTCGGCGACCTCTGCGGGCCGAAGATGCGGGTCGGCAAGTTCCCCGGCGGGCCCATCCAGCTGAAGGAGGGCGCGCGCTTCACGCTGACCAGCCGCGACGTGGAGGGCAGCGAGGAGGAGGTCTCCCACAGCTACGACCCGCTCCCGCGGGACGTGGTGCCCGGAGACGCGATCCTGCTCGACGACGGGCTGCTGCGCCTCCGGGTGGTGGAGACCACCGAGACCGACGTCATCACCGAGGTCGAGATCGGCGGCAAGCTCAGCGACCGCAAGGGCATGAACGTGCCCGGCGCGAACCTCTCGACGCCCGCGCTGACCGAGAAGGATCGCGAGGATCTCGCCTTCGCCGTCGACACGATCAAGGTCGACTACCTCGCGCTCAGCTTCGTGCGGAGCGCCGACGACGTGGCGCAGGCGCAGATGCTCGCGAAGGGCACGCCGGTCATCGCCAAGCTCGAGAAGCCCGAGGCGATCGACCAGCTCGGCGCGATCCTCGACACCGCCGAGGGCGCGATGGTCGCCCGCGGCGACCTCGGGGTGGAGGTCGGCTCCGAGAAGGTGCCGCTGATCCAGAAGCGCATCATCCGCGAGGTGAACGAGCGCGGAAAGATCGTGATCACCGCCACCCAGATGCTCGACTCGATGATCCGCAACCCGCGGCCCACCCGCGCGGAGGCGGCCGACGTGGCCAACGCGGTCATCGACGGCACCGACGCGGTGATGCTCAGCGGCGAGACCGCGGCCGGCCGCTACCCCGTGAAGGCGGTGCAGATGATGGCCGCCATCATCGACGAGGTGGAGGCCGAGTGGGTCACCGACGAAGAGGGCGGCATCAGCGACCCGACGATGGTGAAGAACAAGTGGGGCTTCACCGACGCGGCGGCCCGGGCCGCGGCGATGCTCAGCTACGCGCTCCCGCTCAAGGCCATCGTCGCCTTCACCCGTGACGGGCGCACCGCGCGCCTGCTCAGCGAGTACCGGCCGCGGGCCGACATCATCGCGATCACCGCGCGCCCCGAGATCGCCAACCGCATGGCCCTCGAGTGGGGCGTGACCCCCCGCCTCGAGATCCCGCCGGACACCCTCGAGGAGGCGCTCCGCCTCGCGTCGGCCCTGCTGGTGCGCGAGAAGTTCTGCACGCACGGGGACCTGGTGGCGCTCACCATCGGCTGGCCGCCGTCGGTGGGCACCAACACGGTGAAGCTCCACACCCTCTGATGTCCGAGAGCGGTACGCATTGAACGGCATCCCCGAAACGATCGGGCGCTACCAGGTCGAGCGGCTCCTCGGCCAGGGGGCGATGGGATCGGTCTACCTCGGCCGTGACCTCGACCTCGATCGCGCGGTGGCCATCAAGACGGTGCGCCACCTCGACCTCGAGGAGAAGCGCCTCCAGACCTTCCTCGAGCGGTTCAAGAACGAGGCCCGCGCCGCGGCCCGGCTCAGCCACCCCGCGATCGTCGCGGTCTACGACGTGGGCGAGGACGAAGGCGTCGGGCCCTACCTCGTCTTCGAGTACGTCGCGGGCAGCACGCTCAAGCAGATCCTCCGGGGTCGCGGCCCGCTCGCGCCCGACGCGGTGGTGCGGCTCGGCCGGCAGATCGCGGCGGCGCTCGACACGGCCCACGCGGCCGGCGTGATCCACCGCGACGTGAAGCCGGACAACATCCTGGTGAGCGCCACCGGCGACGCCAAGCTCGCCGACTTCGGCGTGGCGCGGGTGCCCGACGCGGCGCTGACGAAGGAGGGGCAGTTCCTCGGCACGCCCTGCTACGCGGCGCCGGAGACGCTCGACGAGGGCCGCTACGGCCCACACACCGATCTCTTCTCGTTCGCCGCGGTGCTGTACGAGGCGATCACCGGCTCGCGCGCCTTCCCGGGCGACGACGCGATCAGCGTGGCGCACCACGTGGTGCACGACGACCCGGATCCGCCGAGCGTGAACCGGCCGGACGTGCGCATCCCGAAGGAGGTCGATCGCGTGATCATGCGCGGCCTCCAGAAGAACCCCGACGCCCGCTACGAGAGCGCGATGGCGCTCGTCGACGCGCTCGCCTCGGCCTACGTGTCGACCGGCGTGCTCGACCGCGATCCGACCGGCGCCCAGGTGCTGCCGGTCCCCGAGCCGCCGCCGCGTCGCTCCTCGGGCTGGATGTTCTACCTGGTCGCCATCGCGCTGCTCGCGGTGGGCGTCGCGTTCGTGGCCGCCTTCCTCGACCCCGAGCCCGACCCGGTGGTCGACCTGGCGCCGCGGGCCGACGCCGGGGCGCCGGTCGACGCCTCCGGCGAGCCGGAGATCGTCGCGGTCGACGCGGGCGTGCGGGCGCAGGACTCCGGGCTCGCCGAGGCGGTGGTCGACAGCGGGGTGGAGGCGCCGGACTCCGGCGTGATCGACGTCGCCTCCATGAGCCCCTTCGAGCGAGACGAGGCGGCCAAGGACGCGGTGGACCGCGCGCGCCAGGCGATCGAGGACGGCGACCTCGACGCCGCCGAGCAGGCGCTCCGGCGGGCCCGCCTCTACGACCCCGGCAACGACGACATCCCCGCCCTCGAAGAAGACCTCCGCCAGCGGCGTTGAGGTATGCTGCGCCGGTGAACCAACCTGGCGGTGGAGGCTTCGGGCCTCCGGGTGGGGGCGGCTTCGGGCCGCCTCCCGGCGGACAACCCCCCAGCGGCGGCGGCTTCGGGCAGCCCCCGGGCGGGCCTCCTCCCGGCGGCGGCGGCTTCGGCGCGCCGCCCCAGGGCCCGGGCGGACCCGGCGGCTTCGGTCCGCCGCCTCAGGGCCCCGGCGTGAAGATCCAGGAGGGGCCGGCGATCATCGCCGCCATCGTCTCCATCGTGCTCTGCGGCTGTCTCCCGGGCGGCCTCGTCGGCCTGCTCCTCGCGAACCAGGCGAAGCAGGCGGCCAACCGCGGGGACGAGGCCGGCGCGCGCTCGAAGCTGATGATGAGCTACATCGCGAGCGGCGCCTCGATGGCCCTGATGGGCATCGTCATCTTCCTCTACTTCGTGCTCATGGTGCTCGGCGCGGCGATGTGACCGTCGCCGTCGCTCAGGGCTCGCGCTCCGCGAACCAACGGGCGACGGCGTCGACCAGCACCCGGACCCGCGCCGGCTGCAGGGTCCTGCGGGTGAAGACGGCGTGCACGGCGATGCGGGTGCCGAGCGTCTCGGGCAGGACGCGCACCAGGCCGCCGCTCTCGAGGTGTGGGGCCGCGGTGAGCTCGCTGAGCATCGCGACGCCCGCGTCGGCGAGGGCGGCCGCGAGCAGCCCCGCCTGATCGTCGCAGTGGAAGCCGCCCTCGACCGGCACGCGCTCGCCGTCACGCCGCGGCCACCAGCGCTGCGGGCCGCCCTCGGGCGCGGCGCCGAGCAGCAGCGCGTGCGCCGAGAGCGTCTCCAGGGTCGGCGCGCCCCGCGCGTCGAGGTAGCGCGGGGAGGCGACCGCGCTGACGTCGCCATGGCCGAGGCGCCGGTGCACCAGGTCGGGGTCCTCGAGCCGCCCGGCCCGGATCGCGACGTCGATGCCCTCGGCGCGCAGATCCACCCAGCGGACGGACGTGGTCAAGGACACGCGGAGCCGGGGGTGCAGGCGCTGGAGCCGCACCAGCACCACCGACAGCTCCGGCGCGAGCACCGGCGGCGCGGAGATCGTCAGCGGGCCGCTCACCTCGTCCCGCTCCTCGAGCAGCTGCGCCTCCGCCCGCGCCACGTCGTCGATGAGCGGCTTCACCCGCTCGTAGAGCCGCCGCCCGGCCGGCGTCAGGGTCAGCGAGCGGGTGCTGCGGTGGAGCAGCGCCAACCCGAGCCGCGCCTCGAGGGCGGCGAGGCGCCGGCTCAGCGTCGGCCGCGAGAGCCCGAGCGCCGCCGCCGCCGCGGTGATGCTCCCGGCGTCCACGGTCGCGACGAAGAGCTGATGCTCTCCGAGATCCATCGATTCGTGCTCCTGATGAACGAGTGGCGTCCAGACTTGGGTCTACCGCTCGCCAACATTACGAATCAAGCTCTGCGCATGCTCGCCGCCGCCACCGCCTGGATCGTCGTCGCCCTCCACCTCGTCTTCGCGCTCGCCGAGAGCGTGGGCTGGAGCGGCATGGCCCGCCGCTTCGGCTACGACGCGAAGGCCGTCGAGACGACGCGCGCGCTCGCCCTCAACCAGGGCGCGTACAACGCCGGCCTCGCGTGCGTGCTCGCGTGGGCGCTGATCGCGGGGCACGGGGCCACCGTGGTGGCCCTGCTCGCCTACGTCGTCGCGATGGCGGTGGTCGGCGGGGTGAGCGTCCGCTGGACGATCTTCGTCATCCAGGGCGTCCCCGCCGTCCTCGCCCTCGCCGCCCGGCTGGTCTGATCAGAGCTCCGAGACGTCGAAGTCCATCATCGGGCCCTTGCCAGCCGCGAGGGTGGCGACGACGCCGTGGAGCTTCGGGTGCACCAGCTCGAAGTAGTAGCGGGCCGTCTTGACCTTGGTCGCCGCGTTGTCGGCGCCGGTCTCGACCGCGTGCGCGACCTGGCGGACCCAGGCGTAGGCGCAGGCGACGAAGCCGAAGAGCCGGAGGTAGGTCGACGCCGCGGCGCCGATCTCCTCGCGGTCCTGGCCGGCGCGCTCGCGGAGCTCGTCCGTCGCGTCCATCAGGATGCGGAGGCTGTCCTGCAGCGCGTCGGCGAAGGGCTTGGTCTCCGCGTGCTTCTGGCCGGCCTCGATCGTCTTCGCGACCTCCTTGGCGAAGGTCTTCAGCAGGCGGCCGTCGTGCATCGGGAGCTTGCGGCCCACCAGGTCGAGCGCCTGGATGTGGTTGGTGCCCTCGTAGATGAGCGCGATGCGCAGATCGCGGGCGTACTGCTCGATCGACCAGTCCTTGGTGTAGCCGGCGCCGCCACAGACCTGGATGGCGTCGTTGACGTTGTCCATGCCCTGCTCGGTGCCGAACGCCTTGATGACCGGCGTGAGCAGCGCGACGAGGTCGTCGGCGTCCTGGCGCGCCTCCTCGGTCTCGGCGTGATGCGCGAGGTCGATGTTGGTCGAGATCCAGACCGCGAGGCCGCGGAGCGCCTCGCTCGTGGACTTGATGTTGAGCAGCATGCGCCGCACGTCGGGGTGCACGAGGATGGTGTCGGCCTCGGCGTCCTGCTCCATGCGGTTCGGGTTCAGCGCGCGGCTCTGGCGGCGGTCCTTCGCGAACTCGAGCGCCGTCTGGTAGGCGATCTCGCCGAGGCTGATGCCCTCGACGCCGACGAAGAGGCGGGCCGCGTTCATCATCGTGAACATCGACTGCATGCCCCGGTTCGGCTCGCCGACCAGGTAACCCTCGGCCCCCTCCATGTCCATCACGCAGGTGGGCGATCCGTGGATGCCCATCTTGTGCTCGAGGCCGCTGCACTTGATGGCGTTGCGCGTCCCGTCGGCCTTCAGCTTGGGCACGAGGAAGGTGCTGATGCCCTTGATGCCCTGCGGCGCGTCGGGGAGGCGCGCGAGCACGAGGTGGATGATGTTGTCGGCCAGGTCGTGCTCGCCGAAGGTGATCCAGATCTTGGTGCCGGTGAGCTCGTAGCTGCCGTCGTCCTTCGGCACCGCCTTGGTGCGGAGCAGGCCGAGGTCGGTGCCGGCGTGGGGCTCGGTGAGGCACATGGTGCCGGTCCACTCCCCGGCCGCGAGCTTCGGCAGGTAGGTCTGCTTCTGCGCGTCGGTGCCGTGCGCCTCGAGCGCCTCGATCAGGCCGCTGGTCAGGCCCGGGCACATGCTGAGGGACTTGTTGCTCGACATGAGCATCTCGCGCACGAGGGTGCCGAGGGTGTAGGGCGCGCCGCCGCCGCCGTGCTCGTCGTCCGCGGTCAGGCCGTAGTAGCCGTTCTCGGCCAGGGCGCGGTGCGCCTCCTTGAAGCCGGTGGCGGTCTTCACCGCGCCGGTCTCCGGGTCCCACTTCACCCCCTCCTCGTCTCCCGCGCGGTTGCAGGCGAGGAAGACGTCGGTCGCGAGCGAGCCCGTCTGATCGAGGATCATCCGGACGGTCTCGAGATCGAAGGCCTCGAACCGGCTCAGCTTGGCCACCTCGGCGTAACCGAAGGCCGCGAGCTGGAACATCATGTCGTCGACGGGGGCTCGGTAGATCTGCATCGGGCTGTTCCTCCAGCCGAGGTGTTGCACACCCGGGCGCGACTGGCATCGATCTCGCCCGAAGACTGGGGCAACCTCGGCGCGTGGCAAACCTCGACCTGGACGTCCTGGCCCGCCTCCCGATGTGGGAGTGGCCGGAGGAGGCGCGTGAGACGATCCTGGCCGGGCTCTCCGAGCCCGAGGACCGGGAGCTCGCGGTGGAGCTGGCGGCGGAGATCGCCGGGCACGAGGAGCAGGTCGCGGCGGCGCTGCTCGACGTGGTCGAGGACGACGAGGCCCCTCCGGAGCTGCGCGCCGGAGCGGCGATCGCGCTCGGGCCGGGGCTCGAGGAGTACTCGAACGAGTTGGGCTTCGACCTCGGGATCGGCGAGCCCGACACGTGGTCGAAGGCGCTGTTCGACGCGGTCACGGCGACGCTCCGCCGCCTGGTGGACGACGAGGCGGCGCCGACGCTGCTGCGACGACGGGCGCTCGAGGCGTCGGTGCGCGCTCCGCAGCCGTGGCTCGCCGACGCCGTGCGGGCGGCGCTCGAGCGGCCCGGGCCCGAGTGGCGCATGACCGCGATCTTCGCGGCGCGCTGGGTGCCAGGCTTCGAGGACGCCATCCGCGAGGCGCTCGGCGCGACGCACCCCGAGGTCCTCGCCCAGGCCCTGCTGGCGGCCGGCGCGCGCGAGATGCGGGAGGCGGGCGCGGTGGCGCTGCGGCTCGCGCGCTCCCCGGAGACCGAGCTCGAGCTGCGGCTCGCGGCCGTCGCCGCGCTGGCCACCGTCGACGCGCGCGGCGCGGAGGAACTGCTGCTGACGCTCTCCGAGCACGAAGACGGGGAGCTGAGCGACGTGGCCCGGGACGCGCTGATGCAGCGCCGCCTGGTCTCCGGTGAGCTCGAGGACGAGCTCTGACCTACGGCAGGCGCTCGGCGGCGCCGAAGGTGAGGAAGGCGTCGGTCATCGAGCGGTGCTGGGCGGCGATCCAGGCGGGGGAGCGCGCGACGGCCTCGAGGCGGATCTCGTCGAGGTCGCCCTCCATGTAGTCGCCGGCGCAGCCGCCGTTCTGGCCGAGCTCGATCGGGTTGTCGTCGGGGATCAGCTCGCGGTTCCCCGTCATCGGATCGCCGGTCGCCGCGCCGTCGAGGTAGATCTGGACGACGTCGGTCGTGGTGTCGAAGGTCGCCGCCACCCACTGCCAGCGATCGGTCTCGAGCGAGCCCTCGTGGAACGTGCGCCAGTTGCCGTCGTAGTGCTCGAACTGGATCTCGTCGTCGTTCCGGATGAAGACCGCGTAGTTCCCCTCGTTTCCGCAGCCGACGCGCTTGGCGAGCACGCCGAGCTGGTGCGAGAGCGAGGTCGGGCGCATCCAGGCCGAGATGGTCACCGCCTCGGTCAGGTCCAGGGACGGCGCGTCGGGCACCACGGAGGGCTGGCCCCGGTCGAACCGCCGCGCGCGCCCGATGACGCCCTCCGCGTCGACGGCCGCGCTCGCCGAGCCGTGGTTGGCGTGGGGCGTGGCGTCCTCGAAGCCGTCCGTCAGGTGCCAGACCCCGCGATGGGCGGGCGACCACACCCCGGCCGGATCCTGCCCGTCGGTGGCGCTCGGGTTGTCGGTGTACATCCACACGAAGTCTTCCGTCGACGCGGCGTCGACCCGCGGCACCCGGACCCACACGTGCGAGAGCCCGCTCGGGTCCCAGCGCTCGACCTCGTGCGCGAGCGGGGTTCCGTCCGGGTCGACGAAGCGGAGCGCCACGCCGCCGGGCCCGGCCTCGGTCAGGTCCACCCGGGCGGAGTCCAGGGTGACCAGCACCGGGAAGTCGAGGAGGTCCTCGTCGCTGGCGGCGTTGTCGAAGACGAGGCGGTGTCGCGCGCGCCACGCGGGATCGAGCCAGCCCTCGGGGAGCGGCGGGCCGGTGTCGACGGGATCGGGGCGGGCGTCGGTCGGCGTCATCGGCGCGTCCAGCGCCACCCGCGCGTCCGCGGGCGCCGGTCCGCCGTCCCCGCCGGGGGGAGCCAGCCCGGAGCGGTCGAAGAAGCAGCCGCCCAGGGCGAGCGGAGCGAGGAGCCAGGCCAGCGCGCGCATGACCGCAGGGTACGCGCTCCCCTCGCCTCGATGAAGACACGAGGCCGCGCGGCGGACGTCGGCCGCTCGCTCTGCTATCACCGCGCGCATGTCGAACGACGAGCGCTGGGTCCCGCCGCCGGTGTCGGACGATCCCGACGAGGACGATCTGACCACCCCCTGGGCGTCTCCGCTCGACGCGAAGGTGCCCGACCTCCCCCCGCCCGACCGCGCCGCGCCCAGCGCCGCCGTTCCGCCGGCCGCGGCGCCGGCGGCCGCGCAGCCCGCGGGGACGAAGCCCGCAGGCACGAAGAAGAAGCTGTGGATCGCCGGGTGCGGCGGCTGCCTCTTCCTCTTGCTCTCCATCTGCTGCTGCAGCGGCTACGTCCTCTACCTGGAGGAGGGGGTCTCGTACGAGGATCCGGGAGAGGAGCTCGAGCGCTATCCGATCGGGCAGGGGCAGCCGATCGACGTCCACCACACCTGGGAGGGCACCGGCTACGCCGACCTCCGGGCCTACGTCGACGTCGGAGACGCGCCTCCGGGCACCCTCGTCGAGGGGCGCTTCAAATGCAGCGAGTACGGGGAGCCGCAGCCGGAGAGGGTGAGCGTGGCGCCGAGCGTCGGCGGGGACGTGCCCGAGGGCTGGGCGCAGATGCCCGGCACTTACCTCTACGTGCGGGACGGCGACACCGTGCGCTGCATCGGGGAGCTCCGGACCCAGCCGCCGGGCGCCAGCCTGGAGCTGGTCCTCACCGAGCGGCAGCGCCCGAGCGATGTCCTCGCGTTCTGAGCCGCCGCGTCACTCACAGGTCGGCCCGGACCAGTCCGGGGTGAGCACCGCGTCGAGATCGTCGTAGAGCTGGCCGCAGCGCTCCGCGTCCCAGGCCGCGCAGGACGGGTTCGCGGCGACGCAGTCCCGCAGCGCGTGGAGCTGCGCCTCGGTGGGCAAGAGCAGCCGAGCTCGGACGATGTCGTGCGTGGCGCCCGTGCCGCCGTCGAGGGCTTCGTCGACGAAGGCTTCGCACTCCTCCGCGGTGGAAGCCTGGAGCGCGCTGGCGTTCTCCGGGCAGGCGGCGCAGAGGGTGGTGACGACCGAGTCCAGCTCCGACGCCGGCGGCGTCGACTCCACCGTGCTCCGGATGCAGGAGTCGCGGAGGAGGCCGCTCTCGCAGGTGTCCCGACCCAGGCAGAAGCTCAGCGGAGTGATGAAGCCGCCCGCGACCATGCGCTCGCAGGACTCGGCCAGCGCGTCGGCGCGGCACTCGTCGTCGTAGCCGGGGACGCACTCGGTCACCCGGGCCATGTACGCCTGGCAGACCGAGCTCGAAGGCCGCTCCGCGTCGGGCGTCTCGCCGCCATCGGCCGGCGGCGGGGCGGAGGCGTCGGGGACGGCGGGGGCAGCGGAGTCACAGGCCGAGAGCATCAGACAGAGCGTCGAGAAGACGAGATGACGTGTCACTTGGGACCTCCTCGGGTCGAGCGTCGACCCGGCGCCGCCCGTTCAGCACGAGGTGTGCCGCGAGCCCGCGTCGACGGGGCGTCGACGCGGGCTCGCGCATGCGTGAACACCGGATGACACCCTGACGTGAGCGTGGGTCACCCTGGGCCACGACGGGCGCGAGAGCAGGACCTCGGCTATGACAACGCTCCTCCCGAAGGAGTCAACCATGCGTTCGAACCGATTCGCTCTCCTCGCGCTCCTCCTCGTGGCCTGTGATCAGGGCCCGCCCGACATCCCCGGAGACGCCGGGCCCCGCGACGCCTCGCCTCCCGTCGACACCGGGCCCGCGGCGTCCTGCGACGACGGTGTGGCCAACGGTGACGAGACGAGCGTCGATTGCGGCGGCACCTGTGATCCGTGCGAAGACGGCGCCGCCTGCCGCGAGGCCACCGACTGCCAGTCCGCGGTGTGCGGGCGCGGCTTCTGCCTCGTGCCCTCCTGCACCGACGGCGTGCGCAACGGGGGCGAGACCGGCACCGACTGCGGCGGCGACTGCGGCCTCTGTCCCGGCGGCGAGCCCTGCACCGCGAACGACGAGTGCCTCAGCGACCGCTGCCGCGGCGGCACCTGCGCGCCGTCGTCCTGCGAGGACCGCACGCGCAACGGCACCGAGACCGACGTGGACTGCGGCGGCGATCTCTGCCCGCCGTGCGCCGGCGGCCTCGCGTGCCTGGACCGGAGCGACTGCGAGAGCCTGATCTGCGCCTCGTCGGTCTGCACCGAGCCGGCGTGCAACGACTCCGTGCAGAACCAGGACGAGACCTCGGTCGACTGCGGCGGCGCGATCTGCCCCGGGTGCCGCGACGGCCTGGCGTGCGACGTCGACGCGGACTGTGAGAACGGCCGCTGCTTCGACGGCGGCTGCGTCTCCTGCGAGGACCGCATCCGGAACGCCGAGGAGACGGCGATCGACTGCGGCGGGCCGATCTGCGACGCGTGCATCTCGGGCGAGACCTGTGTGGAGGATCGCGACTGCCTCGCCGGCTCGTGCAACGGCGGCATCTGCGAGTCCTGCGACGACGGCACCCTCAACCAGGACGAGACCGACGTGGACTGCGGCGGCGCGGTGTGCGGCGGCTGCGTGGCCGGGCAGACCTGCACGGTCGACGGGGACTGCGACATGGGCTCGTGCTCGCCGGTCAGCGGGACCTGCGTGAGCTGCATCGACGGGCTGCTCAACCAGGACGAGACCGACGTGGACTGCGGCGGCGCCGTCTGCCTCGGCTGCGGGCCCGGCTACTCGTGTTCCACCGGCGCGGACTGCGCGTCCGGCGTGTGCACCGCGGGGGCCTGCGTCGGCCTCTCGCCGAACCCGACCTTCCAGATCACGAGCTTCACCGACACCGCGTGCGCGACCGTCGACCACGAGCCGTTCAGCGGCGACGACCACGGCGGCATCGCGGTCAGCGACCAGATCGTGCTCTACACCGGCGACGACGCGACCACGCGCTACGGGCTCGACCTGAGCGCGGGCGCGGCGCTGGTCCCGGGGGCCTCGCTCGTCGGCGTCGGCCGGGACGCGATGGTCAGCAACGCGCGGGACGGCACCGTCTACCTGCTCGCGGACGCGGCCGGGCCCAAGGCCGCCTACACGGGCGGATCGGTCACCCGTCTGATCCCGATGAACGCCGACGGCTCGGTCGCCACGGCCGGCGTCGTGACGCTCTCGACGCCGATCACCGTCTCGAGCTCCGGGGTCGGGCTCTTCAGCGGGTACGACCGTATCGTGGTGCACGACGGCACCTCGGTGCAGAGCATCGCGTTGCCCTCCGGCGCGGTGACGAACCTCGGCGCGATGACCATGCCCTCGCACTCGTCGTGCGAGAACTGGGCGTACTGGGGCATCGCCGAGACCGACGGCGCGACCACGCGCCTCGTCTACGTCGACGGCGACGCGTTCCGCCGGGTGGAGGTCCCCACCGGCGCGGTGTCGCTCGTCGCCGCCTACACCGACCTCTCCGACATGTGCTCCTTCTCGCCGAGCCTCTCGAACGGGCGCTTCTACTTCCACCACGAGTACACCTCGCAGTTCATCGCCCCCTCGAGCGAGACGGTGGGCTGGTGCCCGGCGACCTACGACACGGCCGGGGGGCGCTTCGTGGTGTCGTCGATGAGCGCGACCGGCTGCGCGGCCATCGATCACGCCTCGCTGATCGGCGACGACCGGGGCGGCGTCGCGGTTTCGGCGAGTCACGTCTACGTAGCCGGTGACGGCGGCCTCGGGCGATGGGCGCTCGATCTCACCGGCGGGATCTCCTCCGGCGGCGCGGGCATCCAGCACGAGGGCCTGGTGAGCGACGTGCGCACCGGGACGGCCTACACCCTCGGGACCGCGACCGGGCCGATCGGCACGAGCGGCGGCACGGTCACGCGCCTGATCGAGCTCGACCCGGCGACCGGCTACGAGACCACGCGCGAGGTCACCCTCTCGGCCCCCATCACGCTCCCGTCCTCCAACGTCGGCCTCTTCAGCGGCTGGAACCGGATCCTCGTGCACGACGGCAGCGCGGCGTGGCGGATCGAGCTGCCGGCCGGCACGGTCACGAGCCTCGGCGCGATGGCCTCCCCGTCCCACCAGAGCTGCGAGACCTGGGCCTACTGGGGCATCACCGAGCACTACGCGGGCATGGACACCATGATCGCCGTCGATCGCGACGACATCGTCCGCTACGAGGTGCCGAGCGGAACGGTGCTCCAGCGCTGGCCGTTCACCAACCTCAGCGACATGTGCTCGATCACGTTCTCGCCGCACACCAACCGCTGGTACTTCCACCACGAGGGCTCCTCGCAGTTCACCACCGGGTTCCCGAGCGAGGTCCTCGGCTACTGCCGCGGCGTCTACGGCAACCCCTGACGCGTGCTACCCCTCCGCCGTGGCGCACCTCTACGGCATGACCCCCGCGGACCTCGCGGCGCACCTGCTCGAGCGGGGCGTCGCGGCGTCCGAGGCGGAGGCGCGGCGCTACCTCGGCCACGTGGTCGCGCGGGGCGAGCACGGCGAGATGTCGCGCCCGCCGTCGAAGCGCTTCCTGGCCGGCGTCGAGGCGCACGTCTCCCGCGACCCGCTCGAGATCGTCGAGCGGGTGACCGACCCGAGCGACGGCTTCGTGAAGTACCTCTTCCGCTCGCCGGACGGCGCGCTGAGCGAGGCGGTGCGCATCCCGCTCGAGAAGCCGGGCTGCTTCACCGTGTGCCTCAGCTCGCAGGTCGGCTGCGCCATGCAGTGCGTCTTCTGCGCCACCGGTCGGCTCGGGCTCACCCGGCACCTCGAGCCCTGGGAGATGGTCGGCGCCTTCCTCGCGGTGCGCGCCGAGGCGCCCGGGCGGGTGACCGGCGCGGTGTTCATGGGGCAGGGCGAGCCGCTCCACAACTACGACGCGGTGATCCAGGCGGCGAAGGTGCTCTCGCATCCCTGCGGGGGGCGGGTCCGGCAGGAGGCCATCCGGATCTCCACCGTCGGGCTCGTGCCCCAGATCCGGCGCTTCGCTCGCGAGGGGCACCGCTATCGCCTGGTGATCTCGCTCAGCTCGGCCCTCGCCGAGCGTCGTCGTCGCCTCCTGCCCGTCGCCGGGCGCTTCCCGCTCGAGGAGGTCGCCGACGCGATCCGCGAGTACGCGGCCGTCGCCCAGGGCCGGGTCACCGTCGCGTGGGTGCTGATGGGCGGCGAGAACCACGACGCGGAGGAGGCGCGCGCGCTCGCCGCCCTGCTCGAGGGGGTGCCGGTGCGCATCAACCTGATCGACGTGAACGACGCGCGCGAGGACGGCTTCCGCCCGCCGAGCGACGACGAGCGCGACGCCTTCGTCGACGCCCTCCAGATCCTCCGGGCGCCCATCGTGCGGCGCTACTCGGGCGGCAAGGCCCGACACGCCGCCTGCGGCATGCTCGCCGGCGCTCGAGATGCGGCATGCTGACGCCCCTTGCACGCGCGTGAGCGGCGAGCCCGCTTCCATGACGACCGACCCGAGGCGACGGCAGGCGACGAGCGCAGCGAGGTCGCCGCACGCGCACTCGAGTCGGTCGATCCCGCGGCAGCGGGCGGCCAGTTCGCGCGCAGCGCGAGCGCGAGCCGCAGGGCCCCCAGCGCCCCGTCGCTGGGGTCGCGGGGCCAGCGCGCGAAGCGCGCGAGGCCCCGACGGAGTCGGGAGGGGGGGCCCCATTGGCGCTTTGCCCAATGGGGGAGGGGTTGCACCAAACCCGAGTCGTTCGATCCCGCGGCAGCGGGCGGCCAGCTCGCGCGCAGCGCGAGCGCGAGCCGCAGGGCCCCCAGCGCCCCGTCGCTGGGGTCGCGGGGCCAGCGCGCGAAGCGCGCGAGGCCCCGACGGA
>Ga0310345_10000310_pt1 | contig 83733 bp, 73 predicted proteins | sample HC15DNA20500_MG_FD_204667 | JGI IMG/M metagenome (GOLD analysis project Ga0310345, IMG submission 204667) | Marine microbial communities from station ALOHA, North Pacific Subtropical Gyre - HC15-DNA-20-500_MG | ecosystem: Environmental > Aquatic > Marine > Oceanic | place: Pacific Ocean: North...
TGTGGTCGGCGTCATGTGGGGTAATCAGTGCTGCGCAGGCTGTCCTGCGTACGAAAATGTTTCCGAGACGGGCCGGGAGTGAGACATCCGAACGGCCGATACCCTTCGCAAGGGCGCGTCCATGGCGGTCGCTCTACAGCCACGCCGAAAGGCTGGCATTACCTATAGCGTCCACCAGGGACGCGCCCGGCCCTGTCACTTCAGGGCGAGACGACCAGCGCACCGCCAGCGGGAGAGCCCGCGTGGCGATAGTGGTGTTTCCACCACCTTGCACGCCTTGCCTCGGCGCCCCAATTTTCAGGCACATGGCCGGTTGCAGTCGGCATTGGAACCATCTGCAAAATTTCACAAAACAGCTAGTTGACGTTGCTCCTGAGCGCTCCTAACTGAGCGCCGTTAGCAGTCACACCAGGTGAGTGCTAATACCACGAACACATTGCCCCGCCGGGGCGAAACTCAAAGGTAAGAGAGCAAATGAAATTCCGTCCTCTGCATGACCGCGTTCTCGTGAAACGCGTTGAAGAAGAAGCCAAAACCGCTGGCGGGATCATCATTCCGGACACCGCAAAGGAAAAGCCGCAGGAAGGCGAAATCGTCGCCGTTGGCTCCGGCGCTCGCGGTGACGACAATGAGATCATTCCGCTGGAAGTCAAAGCTGGCGACCGCGTCCTGTTCGGCAAGTGGTCGGGCACGGAAGTGAAAGTCGACGGCCAGGATCTTCTGATCATGAAGGAAAGCGACATTCTCGGCATCATCGAGTAAGCGCTCCCCTTTTTCCAACACATCATTTCGAACTGAATTTCAGGAAGGAAGACAGCTATGGCTGCCAAACACGTAAAATTCGGCGCTGATGCGCGCGAGCGGATGCTCAAAGGCGTCGACACGCTTGCAAACGCTGTAAAAGTCACCCTCGGCCCGAAAGGCCGTAACGTCGTTATCGAGAAGTCCTTCGGCGCACCGCGCACCACCAAGGACGGCGTCACCGTCGCCAAGGAAATCGAGCTTGAGGACAAGTTCGAGAATATGGGCGCACAGATGCTGCGGGAAGTGGCCTCCAAGGCAAACGATGTTGCCGGTGACGGCACCACGACCGCCACGGTCCTCGCTCAATCCATCGTTCGCGAAGGCATGAAGCGCGTTGCCGCCGGCATGAACCCGATGGACCTCAAGCGCGGCATCGACAAGGCCGTTCTCGAAGTGACCAAAGACCTCGCGCATCATTCGCGCAAGGTGAAAGAGAACTCCGAGATTTCGCAGGTCGGTTCGATTTCCGCCAATGGCGACAAGGAAATTGGCGACATGATCGCGCATGCGATGGAAAAAGTCGGCAATGAAGGCGTCATCACGGTCGAGGAAGCCAAATCCCTCGAAACCGAGCTTGAAGTCGTCGAAGGCATGCAGTTCGACCGCGGCTACCTGTCCCCTTACTTCGTGACGAACCCGGACAAGATGGCTGTCGAGCTGGAAGATCCGTACATCCTCCTGCACGAGAAGAAGCTCTCCTCGCTGCAGCCGATGCTGCCGATCCTCGAGCAGGTCGTGCAAAGCCAGCGCCCGCTTCTCATCATCGGTGAAGACGTCGATGGCGAAGCCCTTGCAACACTGGTCGTGAACAAGCTGCGCGGCGGCCTCAAGGTTGCAGCCGTGAAGGCACCTGGCTTCGGCGACCGCCGCAAGGCCATGCTGCAGGACATCGCTGTCCTCACCGGCGGCCAGGTCATCTCCGAAGACCTCGGCATCAAGCTTGAGAACATCACGCTCGACATGCTCGGTACCGCCAAGAAGGTCGAGATCGACAAGGACAACACGACCATCGTCGACGGCTCCGGCTCCAAGGACGAGATCGAAGCCCGCGTTGGCCAGATCAAGAAGCAGATCGAAGACACCTCTTCGGACTATGACAAGGAGAAGCTCCAGGAGCGCCTTGCCAAGCTCGCTGGCGGTGTTGCCGTGATCAAGGTCGGCGGCGCAACCGAAGTCGAAGTGAAAGAACGCAAGGACCGCGTCGATGACGCCCTCAGCGCTACCCGCGCTGCTGTGGAAGAAGGCGTGATCCCGGGCGGCGGTGCTTCCCTGCTCCGCGCGGCCCAGCACATCGACGTGAAGGGCGAAAACGCTGACGAGCAAGCTGGCATCGACATCGTTCGCCGCGCCCTCGAAGCGCCGATCCGTCAGATCGTCAACAATGCCGGTCTCGAAGGCTCTGTCGTCGTGGCAAACATCCTCGCCAAGGATGACCGTGCCTACGGCTTCAACGCCCAGACCGAAGAGTATGGCGACATGTACAAGATGGGCATCATCGACCCGGCAAAGGTCGTCCGTTCTGCCCTTCAGAACGCCGCATCGGTCGCAGCCCTGCTGATCACCACCGAGGCTGGCATCGCCGAAGCGCCGAAGAAAGACGGCGACGGCGGCGGCATGCCCGATATGGGTGGCATGGGCGGCATGGGTGGCATGGGCGGCATGGGCTTCTAGACCCACCCCCGTCTCACCAGACGCAAAAGGAAAGCCCGGCGCCAACGCGCCGGGCTTTTTTTCTGTTCGTCTTCCCCTCTTTCCCGGCGTAAACTCTCCCTTGAAAGCCCCCTGCCCCAGGCGTAAGCATCAGCCCATGAGCAAGATTTACGACAGCGCCGCGGCCGCCCTTGATGGCGTGCTTTTCGACGGCATGACGATCGCTGCGGGCGGCTTTGGCCTCTGCGGGATTCCAGAGCTTTCCATCGCCGCCATACGCGAGGCGGGCACCAAGGACCTCACCGTCTATTCCAACAATGCAGGCGTCGATGGCTTCGGTCTCGGCCTGCTGCTGGAAAGCAAGCAGGTGAAGAAGATGGGCTCGTCCTATGTCGGCGAGAACAAGGAATTCATGCGCCAGTATCTCGGCGGTGAGCTGGAGCTGGAATTCAACCCGCAGGGCACGCTGGCTGAACGCATGCGCGCGGGCGGCGCCGGGATTGCCGGCTTCTACACCAAGACCGGCTATGGCACCCAGATCGGCGAGGGCAAGGAAGTGAAAGTCTTCCACGGCGAGCACTATATCCTCGAAGAAGGCATCTTCGCGGACCTCGCCATCGTGAAGGCCTGGAAGGCGGACACGACTGGCAATGCCATCTTCCGCAAGACCGCCCGCAACTTCAACGAGCCGGCCGCCATGTGCGGCAAGATCTGCGTCATGGAAGTTGAAGAGATCGTCCAGCCGGGCGAACTTGACCCCAACCATATCCACCTGCCGGGCGTGTTCGTGCACCGGCTGGTACAGGGCCAGCACGAAAAGCGCATCGAACAGCGCACGACCCGCAAGAAGGAGACCGCCTGATGCCCTGGACACGTGACGATATGGCCAAGCGCGCCGCGCAGGAGCTTGAAGACGGGATGTATGTCAATCTCGGCATCGGCATTCCGACGCTGGTTGCGAACTATATCCCCGACGGCGTCTCGGTCACGCTGCAGTCTGAAAACGGCATGCTGGGCATGGGCCCCTTTCCCTATGAGGGCGAGGAAGACCCCGACCTCATCAATGCCGGCAAGCAGACCATCACTGAGCTGCCACATACCGCTTTCTTCGACAGCTCCATGAGCTTTGCGATGATCCGCGGCGGCAAGATCAACATGGCGATCCTCGGCGCGATGGAAGTCGCCGAGAATGGCGATCTCGCCAACTGGATGATCCCCGGAAAGCTGGTCAAAGGCATGGGCGGGGCGATGGACCTCGTCGCCGGCGTGGAGCGCATCGTCGTGATCACGGACCATACATCGAAGTCCGGTGAGCCGAAGCTGATCAAGGAATGCACCCTGCCGCTGACCGGCAAGGGCGTCGTCAAACGCATCATCACCGATCTTGGCGTGTTCGACGTGGTCGAGGGCGGTCTTGAGATCGTCGAACTCGCCCCCGGCGTCGAGCGGGATGAAGTCTATGAGAAAACAGCGGCGAAGGTGGTAAATTGAGCGAACTTCCCCCCTGCCCGCAATGCCAGTCCACCTTCACCTATGAAGACGGCGCGCTTCTGGTCTGCCCGGAATGCGGGCACGAATGGCCTTCTGATCCCTCCCTCGACCCCGACCACAAGGTCTGGCGCGACGCGAACGGTGTCGAACTCCAGGATGGCGATACGGTGACCGTCATAAAGGACCTAAAGGTGAAGGGCTCATCGTCGGTGGTGAAGGTCGGCACGAAGGTGAAGAATATCCGCCTTGTCGAAGGCGATCACGACATCGACTGCAAGATCGACGGGATCGGCCAGATGGGTCTCAAGACCGAGTTCGTCAAAAAGGCCTGAGCGCGGTTCGTCTATGCGGGCAACACCCCCCTGAGGCCTTCAGCCTTTGGAGCCAGGCTTCCAGTTGCCCGGCAGCGGCTGGGTGTCGGCTTCGCATTGCTCCACCGCAGAGGCTGACGGAAGCAGAATTGCCGGCATCGGCCTCACCTGCCAGCTCTCGATGGCCTCCTCGCTCAGCCAGTCGATGTTCATGCTCTTGAGCCGGTCCGGCGTGAGATAAGGTTCACCCGGCGCCAGTTCGGAAAGAACGCGCGGATCGACAAAGGTCGCACCCTCATCGAAGCTGATCGCCTCGATCGTGTTGTTCCAGTGCTTCCCCGCGCAGAGCTGACGGAAGAGCGTGATCGCGATGCGGCGCTCGACATAACAGAAGGACACCGAATTCTCCCCGACGAGAATTTCCGGCTCATCCGGCGTTCCGGGTAGAATGACCTTGTCATGCGTCGCAAGGTCCGGACCAGCCGGCTGGTCGCCCTCATCATAGACGTAAAAGGTCCCTGCCTCGCCAAAGGTTACGGTGTCGCCGCCAAGGCCGGGAAAGATGGTGAGAGGCCGGTCGACAAGGCCGCAATCGGGCAGCCCTGCCCGCTCGCGCGGACGCGCCTCATCTGACGATAAATTGCGCAGGCGCGCCTGAACCTCTGGCGCGGGCGGCCTGACGTCGATCTCCGGCAGACGCATCTGCATATGGTCGTCTTGCGGCGGAATCAGGGGGCCATAGCCAGCCATCGTGGCTGTTGCGCAGCCCACGGCCAACAGGCCGAGCGCCATAGCGAGTCTGGTTGCAGTGTTTCCGGACATGGATACGCTCCCCTTCGGCCTTGAGCTGTCGATAGAGGGCGCGCCCTACCGTACCCTTAAGTTGAAAGCGGAATTCTTTCCGCTTCGAAGAAGACAGCAAGACTGCTAGCGACAATTGCAGTGTATCTCGAGATCGAATTGGCGGTCATGTTTGCCTCCCTCTTGGCGCAGCAATCGGCTGGGCGGGCCGCCTTGAGGCAAACAGCCTAGTCACGCCCCTCCAGCACCGCAAACAGGCGGCGTTCGTCCTTGCGCAGGCGCACGGGGCCGGCTTCTTTTTCTGGCACCTCACCATGGCGCGCCATCTCGACAAGGCGGGGGTGGATGTAGGAATTGCGGGCAATGGTCGGGGTGTTTCCGAGCCGTTCGGCGGCCGCTTCGGAAATGTCCTTGATGCTGCTTGCGCCTTTACACAGCGCCTCGACAGCCGCAACGGATCCGGCCCAGGTGCGAAAATCCTTCGCCGTAAATCCCCCGTCCCCTGCCTCCCGGATAAAACGGTTCACGCGGCTTGAGCCGACATGACCATCCGGCGTGTCGAAGAGCGACTGGCCGGGAAGGCACTGGAGTTCACCAACGGCATGCGCGAGACTTTCATCACAGATCGAGACTTCCTGATCCTTGCCGCCCTTTCCCTTGAATCTGAGGCGGATCGTATCTTCGTCGGTCTGGCGGACATGGCGCTTGTAGAGCGTCGCGGCGCCGAACGTGCCATTGCGTGCATGGCGCTCCGAGCCGACACGGATCGCGCCTTTGTCGAGAAGACGGACAATGGCCGCGGTCGCGAGATCGACATGGTTTTCGGGATCCTCCAGGACGGTTTTTACCCGCTTGCGGATACGCGGCAGGGCCCGGCCAAAGGCCAGCATGTCCGAGAATTTCACCTCTTCGCAATGGGCCCGCCAGGCCTCGTGATAGCGGTATTGCGTGCGGCCCGCCTCATCCCTGCCAGTGGCCTGCAAATGACCTTTTGGCAGCGTGCAGATCCAGACATCCGCCCAGGCAGGCGGCAGGACCAGGGCTTCAGCCCGCGCCCTGTCGTCACCTTTGAGGACATCTCCCTCTTCATTGAGATAGGTGAAGCCGCGCCCATGCGGGCGGCGCGTCCAGCCGGGCTCGGAAGAGCAGACATAGACAAGCCCGGCATCTGCCGGATCGAGGTCTTCGCGGACGAGTGAAAAAGCCATGAAGCATGAACCTCTGGGCCAGCCTGGCGGTTCCTGCGCGATGTGGCGCAGCGTCATGCCTTGCACGCCGGCAGGAGACACCAGACAGTGGCGCCAGCAGATTTGAGGAGTGAAGTGATGGCAAAAGGGTCAATGCCGGTTCTGGTCGGTGTCGGACAATCGATGAGCGAGTGGGACGGAACGCAAGGTCCCGACGGCGCGCCCTCGCCTCTCAGCCTGGCCGTGACCGCATCCAGGGCGGCAATCGAAGACGCCGGCATAGACGCCTCGGCCATCGACACGCTGACCTTTGTGCGCATCTTTGAGGATTCGGTGCGCGGGGCCAAACACCCGCACGGACACAATACCAACCTGCCCGGCACGCTCGCCCGCGATATCGGCGCCAAGCCAGCTCGCCTCATCTATTCCGATGTCGGCGGCCAGAGCCCGCAGGCCCTTGCTGGTGAGATGGCCAATCGCATTCATGCCGGAGAGCTTGATGTCGCCCTGATCGCCGGATCGGAAGCCAACCGGGCCTCAAAGGGGGCGCTCAAGAACAAGGTCGAGATCAACTGGGCCGACAGCGATGATGCCGATTACGAAGATCGCGGCCTTGGCGGCGAAATGCTTTCACGCGCAGAAATCAAGCATGGCCTCGTCGCGCCGGCTTTCTTCTATGCCCTGTTCGAGAACGCCATTGCCGCGCGCGAAGGGCGCACGCGCTCAGAGCAGCGCGAGGCCATGGCGAAACTCTTCCATCCCTTTTCCAAGGTCGCGTCCGACAATGAGTATTCGCAGTTTCCGAAAGAACGGTCTGAGGAATTTCTCGCGACGCCATCGCCCAAGAATTATGAATTCGCAGACCCCTTCCTGAAATGGCATATCGCCCAGGATGCTGTGAACCAGGGCGCCGCTGTCCTCATCATGTCGGAAGACAAGGCCGATGAGCTTGGCGTGGCAAAGGACAAGCGCGTCTATCTGCATGGCGCCGGCGAGGCGAGCGACGACCTTCTCTCACTGCGGCCCAAGCTCGATGGCTCCTGGGCAATGGAACAGGCCATCTCCCGCGCGTTGGATCAGGCAGGCCGCACCTCGGGCGGCATTGCCTATTTCGATCTCTATTCCTGCTTTCCCTGTGCTGTGTTCTCTTCCACAGCGGCGATGGGGATCGACCCGTTCACCGATGAACGGCCTCTGACGCTGACGGGCGGGCTGCCCTTCTTTGGTGGCCCGGGCAACAATTACTCCATGCATGGGCTGGCAGAGATGGCGCACAAGCTGCGCGAGGAAGCTGGCGCTTTCGGCCTCGTCCTCGCCAATGGCGGCTGGATGACCAAGGAAGCGGTCGGCGTCTGGTCGACCACCCGGCCGGACACCTTCAAGACCGTCGAGCCCGCCGCCAAACCAACAGAGCAGGTGGAGCTTGATCCAGAACCCAGCGGCGGGACGGTCGAGACCTATACGGTCGTCCATGGCCGCGAAGGCCCGCAGCACGGCGTCATCCTTGGGCGCACGGATGAAGGCAAGCGCTTCATAGCCATCGCAGATCCGGTCGCCCTTGACCACCTGCGTGAGGAGGAAAGTCCCGTCGGCGCGCGGGTTACGACCCGCACCAAGGACGAGATCACACATTTCAGCTTTGCCTGACCTCTTCATGCGGTATGTCTGGCTTATGAAACAGACACGTCTCTTCGCCAGCCTTGCCGCGGCCCTCACAGGCGCAGCCCTTCTTTCGGGCTGCGCCACCCAGCCTGACCCCTGCACACCTGAATGGGTGGAGTGGAAGAGCGACCAGATTTTCGACCAGTTCGCCTCCTCCAATATCGACACGATCCGCGCCCTTCAGCGTGTTTCCGGCGATATTGATAATCCGGGGCCCCTGCTCGCGATCCAGCTTGCCACGCTTGCGGATGATTTCACCGATCTTGCCCAGGACTTCGACAGGATCGTCCTGCCCGAGCTCAATGATGCGATCGATCAGTGTGCCGGTTCGCAGGAGTTCATGCCCGCCTTTTCCAGCTTCCTGCGCGATGAGGGCGTGGGTGAGGATGTCATCGTCTGGATCGAGGCGCTCGGCTATGTCGCCATGGAGCAGCGCCGCAGATGAGCGAGACGGCCTCGAACCCGCTCCTTTACGGTTTCGAATTTGATGCAGATGGACATGCAAAACGTCTGACCTGGGAAGACGTGAAATCCGGTCCTGCGGAACGTCCCGGCGTCTATCGCTGGCTTCATCTCGACCGGCTCTCGCCGGAGGTGCGCGACTGGCTGACAGAGACCAGCGGCATTGATGAGGTGATCGACGAGTCGCTGCTGCAGGAGGACACAAGGCCACGCTGCCTGCGCCACGGGCCCGGTCTGCTGATTAACCTCCGGGGCGTGAACCTCAATGAAGGCTCGGAGCCAGAAGACATGATCGCCATCCGCATGTGGATGACGAGCGGCGTCGTCGTCTCCCTGCGGGCCTTTCATATAAAAGCGGCCCAGGATCTGCGCGAAGAGATCATGGCCGGCGAGGTTCCGCGCTCGACCGGCGAGATTATAACCTTCATCGCCGCGCGGCTGACAGACCGGATCGAACCCGTCGTGGCTGAGCTCGATGCACAGGCCGACGATTTCGAGGATGAATTGCTGGCGCCGGGCGCAAGCCTGCCCAAGACAGCGCTCGCAAATTTCAGGCGCAAGGTCCTCGCCCTTCGCCGCTACATCATCCCTCAGCGCGAGGCCCTGGCCCATCTTGCCCGCGAGGGCGAAGGTCTCCTCTCGCAGGGGGACATCCTCTATCTGCGGGAAATCGCCGACCGCGTCACCCGGATTGGCGAAGAGCTCGATTCCATCCGCGAACGTTCACTCGTCCTGCAGGAACAGGTGATCGAAGAGCGCAGCGAGCGGATGAACCAGCGCCTTTTCGTGCTGGCCATCATCTCCGCGGTCTTCCTGCCGCTAGGCTTTGTGACAGGCCTGTTTGGCGTCAATCTTGGCGGCATGCCGGGCGCGGGCGACCCGCTGGCCTTCACCTTCCTGTGCACGGCCATGCTGGTGGTGACGGGTGGTCTTCTATTTCTCTTCCGAAAGATGCGCTGGCTCTGACTCCCCGGGCGGAGGGGACGTGGCTCAGCGCTTTTCGAAAATGACGCTCAGATTATTGGCCGGCATGTCGATAACCGCTGCCAGCGTCAGCCCCGACTTCTCTGTGAGGGGGATAATCTCGTGATCGAGGTCACGAACACCCCAGCTTTCATCGCGCCGCTTCAGATCCTCACTGAACCGGGCATTAGAGGGCGCGATGACGCCCGCGCGCGCGAAAGGCCCATACAGCATCAACCGGCCACCAGAGGCGAGCAGCCGCCCTGCTCCGGAGATGAGCCCCTCGGCGGCCTCGAAGGGCGCGATATGGACCATATTGGCGCAGAAGATCGCGTCGCAAGCGCCGGGTCTTTCAGCCTCCCCCCAGCCGGCTTTGGAAGCATCGACACGAAGGGGCCCCGAGAGACGCCCCTCGCGCTTTGTATGCGCAACCCAGGCCGCCTGACTGGCGAGACTGAGCTCATCCAGGTCTGAATAAGTCCAGCGAAGCGATTGAAAACGCTTGGTAAAATCGACGCCATGCTCCCCGGTGCCGGACGCAATTTCGAGGATATGCCCCTCTACCGGCATATGATCGGCAAGGACGTCGCCAATAACCTCGCGGTTGCGGGCGGCCGACGGCGAATACCGCCGGCCATCCTCACCCGTGTTCCGGTTCTCGAGCGCAACGGACTTTCCGCCCGAGCCGATATCGTCCTGATCATTCCCGGCGATAGCGCTACCTCCGCTGGACTGGCTGCTGTGTGCTAGTTTCTTGGCGAAAACTGCTCACGCAGGACCGGTTTCAGGATCTTGCCATTGGCGTTGCGCGGCAAAGGTTCGTCTTGGAATATGATCTCAACCGGAACCTTGAAGGCCGCAAGCTGGCTGGCGACATGCGCGCGAAGCTCATCCTGGGTGACGGCCTTGCCGGGTTTGAGCTGTACGACTGCGCCGACTTCCTCACCCAGCACCTTATGCGGAATGCCGACAACGGACGCATCCATCACCGCCGGATGGTCATAAAGCGCGTTCTCCACCTCGATGCAGTAGATGTTCTCACCGCCCCGGATCAGCATGTCCTTCGCGCGGTCAACGAGGTAGAGAAAGCCTTCCTCATCGAGCCTGGCAAGGTCACCTGTAACGACCCAGCCATCCTTGAAGGTCTCAGCGGTCGCATCCGGACGATTCCAGTAGCCCTTGCAGTTTGCCGGGCTCTTGCACCAGAGTTCGCCCACCTCGCCGGCTGGCAGGGTCTCGCCTTCCGGATTGACCACTTTCAGTTCGACCGCCTTGGGGGGCGCCCCGGCGCTTTGCGGGCGGTTCACATAGTCTTCGCCGATATTGAGCGTTGCCGTCGCGCAGGTTTCCGTCATGCCCCAACCATTGCCGGGCATGGCTTCCGGAAACCGCTTCTTGATCGTCGACACAAGCTCTGGCGCAGAGGGCGCACCGCCATATGAAACGGCCTGGATCGAGGAGAGATCGTACTTGTCACGGTCAGGGTGCTCCAGCACCTGCCAGGCAATTGCGGGCACGCCGCCGATCGCCGTGATCTTTTCTTCCTCAATGATCGGCAGGGCCTTGCCCGCATCCCATTTATACATGCTGACAATCTTGTCGCCGCGCAGCATGGTCGGGATCAGGACGGAGAATGAGCCTGTCGCGTGGAAATACGGGATGGCGAGCAAGGCCGCGCGCTGCTCATTGGGATCCGGTTCTGGCGGCTGTTCTCCACGGCGCAGGAACATACGCGCCTGACAGGTCATCGAGTTCAGAATGTTGGAGATAATCGCCCGGTGCGTGGCGAGCGCGCCCTTTGGCCGGCCAGTCGTGCCGGACGTGTACATGATCGTGGCTTCATCGTCCGGGCCGACGTCCACATCCGGCAGGCCCTTATTCTCCAGCCCAGCCCAGTCGCCAGGCTCACCGATGAAACTCTCGAAATTATGGATGCGCGGATTATTGCGCTCTTCCTCGGTTTCCCGGGCAATGACCACCGCTTCCAGCTCGGTGATTTCAGGCATGTGGTCGCGGATGCGCTCGTATATCTGGGGATCGACAACGGCCACCTTGGCGCCGCTATTCTTCAGACCGTATTCCAGCTCCTCGCCCGTCCACCAAGAGTTCATCGGCGTCGCGATCGCGCCAATGGAAAGCGCGGCAAAAAATGCGACAGGCCATTGCGGATAGTTGCGCATGATAATGGCAACACGGTCGCCCTTCTCGACGCCGAACTCATCCTTCAGCACATGGGCAAAATTGCAGACGGCCCGCCAGTGAGCCGAAAAGGTGACACGCTCATCCTCGAAAACCAGAAAGGTGCGCTCGCCGTGCATCTGTGACGCCTCAATCAGGAAGCGGAGCGTCGGCGGAGCCTCTGGATAGTAGCGCATTTTCACGCCATTGATTTCACCTTCGGCGACGGCGAGCGGGGTTCCCGGCTCGGCAAGCTTTTCATTCGCCTGCGCAATGGAAAGTACGGGCCATTCAGGCGCGCCATCTGCGGACATCACGATTCTCCCTGGTCGTTCTCATAGGTCATGCGCACTCAATCATGAGCGGCCCGGTCAGGAAAGAGGCGCGAGCCGGTCAAATGTCGCATTTCGACCTAGTTCATCCGGTTGCAGAACTGGACCGTGCGTTCAGTGCCATCCGGCTCAACCAGGGCGTATGAGCGCCCGCCCGGATTGGAGCCATCGCAAAGGTGGCCAATCTGATACATATCCAGCAGATAAGCGTTGTCCGGTTGAAGGGCGTTGGCGGTCATGATGTCGCCTGCCTCAAGATGGCGCCCAAGCTTGAAGAGGATTTCGAAGCGTTCCTCTGGCCTCACCTCACCGGAAAGCCGGCGCACCAGCTGTGCCTGGCTTTGCTCGGCCTTTTCCAGCAGTGAAGCCGCCTCACCAGAGACGTCCGACGCGGGATATTTCGCCAGAATCTCCTGCGTGTCTTCAATCGCGCCTTCGATGTCGTTGCCCTCTTCGTAGCGGAGGGTCGCGCGCGCATAGAGCGTGGCTGCCATCTCCTCGGCCGTGAGGTCCGGTTCGGCGAGGAGCTGTGACAAGCGATTTATGGCTGCTTGCTCATTGCCGGCTTGCTCAAGCGTGGTGGCGGTGTTTATCGCCCGCTCATAGTCGCTGAGCTCAGCGGCTGCAGCGGCCGCGTTCTCGGGTGGGGAGCTGGTCGTTGCACACGCGCCGAGAAGCGCCAGAGCGGCGAGACAGGGAAGTAATTTGCGCATGTAAAACACTCCTGGAGGCTGCGGCTTGCTCAATTGTCAGCACAAGCTAGCAGACCCCCATCAGGAATGTCGCGCAAATTAAGAGGTCGCGCCCGTTTCGCACCATTTCAGCTCGGAGAGATGCGCCGTATTCTCCCCATATTCCCAGCGCTGGCCTTCCCCGGATGGCGCCCGGCAGAGATAGCCCGCCGCCTCCAGAAGGCCCGCATCGTAAGGATCGGGAGCGAGGCCGGAATTGCGGAAACGCTCAGCGGCGGCTGAGACCTCCCCAATGGCGACCTTGTCGTCAAACCATTCGGGCAAGGTCTGGAGTCCCGCAAGCCGGCTGCGAGCGGCATTCAGCTTGGCCTGCGCCACGCCGATCCGTTGTTCAATATCGGAACTTGCGAGGCCGTTTTCAGGTATGGCAGCCGCCTGCTGAAAGTCATCTATGGCAGCGGGAAGCTCAATGGACTGCTCGGTGCGAATCACGCCGCGCTCATACAGAACCTTTGCGCGCTGGACAGGCGTCAGAGTCTGCGTTTCGGCCATCTTGGCAAAGGCGTTGATAGATGCATAAGGGTGCCAGGACGATCTGGCGTCGGTCACGGCTGTCTCGAAAGCCGCAGGCTCCATCGGCACGAGCTTTGGCGACGTTTCACAGGCCCCAAGCAGGACTGCCGTAAGAGCAGCAAGCGCTATAAGTCTCATTCGTTTCCTCATGAAAGGCAGGTTTGCGACAAGCCCAGGGTGATGACCCGGCGCCTCGACATACCGATTGACAGAAAAGTTAGGCGAACTTGTGTCCAACTCACGCTCTGGCGAGGCGGTCAATCTCCTGCATGTCCCCGCGCCCAAGCGCCTCAATGGCCCTTGCCGCAATACTGCGGGCATCCAGACCGGCCGCGGCGTACATGAGTTCCGGCTTGTCCTGATCCTGGAAAATGTCCGGCAGATGAAGTGTGCGTACCTTCAGGCCGCCATCCAGCGCGCCGGAGTCGGCCAGATGATGCAGGACAAACGCACCGAACCCGCCGCGCGCGCCCTCCTCGACGGTCAGCAGGACTTCGTGCTCCCGCGCCAGCCGGTTGATGAGGTCTTCATCCAGCGGCTTGGCAAAGCGGGCATCGGCGACCGTACAGGAAAGACCCTGCGCCGCCAGCATTTCGGCAGCCTTCAGTGATTCCTGAAGGCGCGCGCCGAGCGACAGGATCGCAATGGTCGAGCCTTCACGCATGACACGGCCCTTGCCGATTTCCAGCGCCGTCGGCGTTGCCGGAAGATCGAGACCGATACCTGCGCCGCGCGGATAGCGGAACGCGCTTGGCCTGTCGTCGATCTCGACCGCCGTGCGTACCATGTGGACGAGTTCGGCCTCATCGGCCGCAGCCATGCAAACAAAGCCGGGAAGCGCACCGAGATAGCCGATGTCGAAACTGCCCGCATGTGTGGGGCCGTCAGCGCCAACGAGGCCGGCCCGGTCGATGGCGAACCGCACCGGCAATCTCTGGATGGCCACATCGTGAACGACCTGATCGTAACCGCGCTGCAGGAAGGTGGAGTAGATGGCCGCAAAGGGCCGCATGCCGTCGGCCGCGAGGCCGGCAGCAAACGTCACGGCATGCTGTTCTGCGATGCCGACATCGAACATGCGTTCAGGAAATTCCTGTTCGAAAAGATCCATGCCCGTGCCGCCAGGCATGGCCGCAGTGATGCCGACGATACGGTCGTCCTTGCGCGCCTCTTCGATCAGCGCCTTTGCAAACACCTTGGTGTAGGCGGGCGGCCCGGATTTCGATTTCTGCTGCTCGCCCGTGACGACATCGAACTTTGCAACGCCGTGATACTTGTCGGCCGAATTTTCGGCCGGCTCATAGCCTTTGCCCTTCTGCGTCACGACATGGAGGAGCACGGGGCCCGTCTGCATCGCCTTGCAGTTTTCCAGAACGGGGACGAGCACGTCGAGATCGTGTCCGTCGATGGGCCCGACATAGTAGAAGCCAAGCTCCTCGAACATGGTCCCGCCCATCGCGAAGCCGCGCAGATACTCTTCTGCCTTGCGGGCCTGCGCCTCAAGGCCAATCGGCTTGGCAATGGATTTGGCGAATTTGCGAAGGCCGCGATAGGAGCGCGAGGAGACGAGCTTGGAGAGATAATGGCTCATGGCGCCCACCGGCGGCGCGATGGACATGTCATTATCGTTCAGGATGACCAGCATGTTGCTGAGGTCTGAGCCTGCATTGTTCATCGCCTCATAGGCCATGCCAGCGGACATGGCCCCATCACCGATCACGCAGACAACCTTGTTGTCCTTTTCCATGAGGTCACGCGCCTTGGCAAAACCGAGACCTGCGGAGATCGAGGTCGAGGCGTGCGCCGCACCAAAGGGATCATATTCGCTTTCGTCGCGCTTGGTGAAGCCGGAGAGGCCCCCGCCCTGGCGAAGGGAACGGATACGGTCCCGGCGCCCTGTGAGGATCTTGTGGGGATAGCACTGGTGACCGACATCGAAGATCAGCTTGTCGTCAGGTGTGTCGAAAACCGAATGGATGGCAAGCGTCAGCTCGACAACGCCAAGCCCCGCGCCAAGGTGGCCCCCTGTCACCGAAACGGCATCGATCACTTCGGACCGCAACTCATCGGCCAGCTGCTTCAGCTCCTCGCGGGAGCGGGACTTCAGATCAGCGGGCGAATTGATCGCATCGAGAAGGCGTGTCTTGGCTGGCAGGCTCATGCGGCCGGTCCTTTCTACGGACTTTTGTTCCAATTCGTGGTTTTGTTCTAGCGTGTCCGGTCCAGAACATAATCAACCGATTGCAGCAGGATATTGGCGCGATCACGGAAAAAATCGAGATGCTGCCTCGCTTGGGCTGCAAGCAGTTGTACCCGTTCGCGCGCGCCTTCAACGCCAAGAATCGTGACGAAATTCGCCTTTCCGGCATCTGCATCGCTGCGCAGTGTCTTGCCGACAACGGTCTGATCGCCGGTCGCATCGAGGAGATCATCCGCGATCTGGTAGGCCAGACCGAGATCCTGCGCGAAGCCGGCAAGCGCGTGGCGGGCATTGACGCTCGCGCCGCCGATAATGGCGCCCGCCTCCACCGAATAGGAAATGAGTGCCCCGGTCTTCAGCCGCTGCATGCGGGTTATGGTATTGAGGTCGCGGGGGCTGGCTTCCTGCAACATGTCGATCATCTGGCCGCCGACCATGCCATTGGCCCCTGAGGCATCGGCCAGCCTTTCGATCAGGCGCAGACGCACAGCCGGGTCGGAATGTGTATCTTCACTGGCAAGTATCTTGAAGGCGAGCGTCAGAAGCGCATCGCCGGCCAGCACAGCGGTCGCTTCATCGAACGCCTTGTGTACCGTGGGCTGTCCCCGGCGCAGATCGTCGTCATCCATGCAGGGCAGATCGTCATGGACAAGCGAATAGGTGTGGACGCATTCAAGGGCAGCGGCGGTACGCAACAGCGCTTTTTCATCGCCCTCGAACAGGGCGCCGGTCTCAATGACATAGAAGGGCCGCATGCGCTTGCCGTTGGCGAGCGCAGCATGGCGCATCGCGCGCATAAGGTCGGCCTCCGGTCCCTGCGCTGGCGGGATGAGCTGGTCCAGCGCCACCGTTACCTTGTCAGCGATTTCGGTCAGGCGCGTCTCAAACTCCATAAACCGGCTCCTTATTCGAAGCTTGCGCTCTCGGTGGCGGGTTTGCCGTCCGGGCCCTGCACGATCTGTTCGATCCTGAGCTCCGCCGCCTTCAGCCGGGCTTCGCAATGGGCTTTCAGCTTTGCGCCGCGTTCATAGATTGCGATCGACTTTTCCAGCTCGACTTCGCCGCCTTCAAGCTTGCGGACAATGTCCTCAAGCTCTCTCAGCGCCTGTTCGAAGCTCATCTTGTCAATATCCTGCGCCGTCTGATCGGCCATCAGATCTGCTCCACATAAATCGGTGAGACGCCGCACCCTAAGCAGCTCGCAGCTGCATCACAATGGGCGGACTTCAAGATTTACCGCGATATTCGTAGATGCGGTAACTCCAGTACTTGTCGCCGCCATCGCGTACACAGACCCAGCCGATCCGTGCCATGGCAGGGCGCAACATACGGTTAAACCAGCCATGGGCGGCCAGATAGACCTTACCTTCGGCGGCGGCCTCGTGAAGCTGACGCGCAGCCTCATTGGCCCGCTCGCGCGCCTGACGGTTACTCTCCCCGTCCAGGCTGTGCCCATACAGCCAGGCCGTACGGGCAATGACGTTCCAGGTCTTCGGCAGGTATTTCCGGTTGCGAAACCGTGGTGGCGGCAGAGGCGCCTCAACGAAGACGGGACAGGTTTCCGGCTCCTTGCCCGTCGCAAGGCGGGCGGTCTCGACGGCCCGCGGCGCGGGAGAGCTGAGGATGACATCCGCATCGGCGACAGCTGCACGCAGATTGTCCGGCACCAGCTGATCTTCCGCCAGACTGCCCGCCTCATACTGGTCCCACCAGTCGCGATATTGCTTCCAGTCAAGACGCGGCCCCGCGGTCCGGTCGAGCGCGGGCCGGCCGTGACGCGAGACGATGATTGGCCCGCGCGCCGGTTTTTTCTTTTCGCGCCTGGCGGCCTGCATGGTGTCCTGCCCCTCGAAAATAGCGATGCGCGCGAGGCTTTCACGACTCGCGGCCCAATCTCAACCGATGTTGCGCTTAGCTGGACGCGTCGCTATCGGCAAGCTCAAGGGCTGCAGCCGCCCGCCCGAATGCCTTGCCGATCCCGACCAGACGGCCGGCCGGACGAATCTCGCTGATACAGACCTGATCGAGCCGCCGGCGGGCTGACTTCATCACCTCTGAAAGCCGACTGTCGAGGTGAAGCTCGCCCGAACGCCAGGCTTGGCCGAAAAGCCGTTCGGGACGGATTGCGATTGTTTTGGCGCGCACAACACCGGACCCTGTCGGCAACTGGAAATTGGAGTAATGCCGCTTGTAGTGATCGAGCCCCGGGCCCGCATCATATATCTTGGGCCCTGTCTGCGCCGCCATCGCCTGCAGCATGTTCTGAACGACAAAGTTGCCCGGCGAATACTGGGCGGCACCAGCTTCATAGGCGGTCAGCCACCCATGCACGATCTTGTCCGACTGGATGACCAGCTCGCTGGCAGCATGATTGCCGTCGAGATGGAGACTGACCAGGCGCAGACGGAAGCGGTCGGACCGGAAATGCCGCATCCGGTCGATCAGCCGCTGGGCCCAGTCGCTGGCCAGTACATCGTGGCGCCCGGTGCGGCGAAACTGCTCGCGTTTGAGAAAGATCAGCCGGTTGAACGTGTCATCGCTCTTGTCGTCGATCCGGAATTCGACATCGGTGAAATCGCGTTCCATGTTGCGTTCCAGCCGGCGCATTTTCTTGAAGTGCTTCGGCCAGCGCTCATTCTGGTTGGCAAGGAAAGCGTCCCAGCCATCGCGAAGATCGCTCATATTTGCGCCGGCCATGGTCAGGCGGCTCGAACTCTCCGTGTCCTGCGGCAGCCAGCCAAAGGTCGACATGCCGACAAATCCGAGTCCCTTCAGAAACGCGTGCGCCGTGAGGGCGGTATCGCCCGACAGGACCGGCCCGTGCCAGTCGGAAAAAGGCCCGCCAATCGGACGAGCCCATGCGCCTGGACGGCGATGAAGCGGCCAGACGCCCACCAGCGCATCGCCCTGAAAGGCGAGCCCGATCCGCGCATCCGGACGAACGTCCGCAACCAGTTGCGCATAATGCGGATCGAAGAAGGGATCGTCATAGAGGCTGCGCGCATCGCGCAGGGCGTGAAACCCGCTCCAGAGCTCAGCGCTCATCTCGTCGGCGCGAAGAAGGCGGAAATTCATCTGTCCCATCACGGCCCTATTAGCCGGACAGGATTAGGAATTTGCAAAGAGCGCGTCAAAATTCGCGCCTATGGTTAAAGGGCTAAAGCCCTCTCCAGAGGCGTCTTTTCATGCATGGGTCGGCATTTGCGCTCTTGCAAGAATAGGTCGACAGAAGCACGGTATCTGCGCGGCCGATCAGGTTTTCGGCAGGCACGAAACCGACCGATGCCTTCTCAGGCGACACGCCGGGCGGGAGTTCACAGCCTGCCTCATCAATGATGCCATCGTCACCGACGGGACAATGACCCGTGATCGAACGGCCGTCTTCTGAATTGTCGCGATTGTCGCCCATAAAGAGATAATAGCCTTCGGGCACGACAAAGAGAGGCGTGTTGTCGAGGCTGCGGATCTGGCTCGGTCCCTGCTGCCATTGGTGGGTCAGCCAGGATTTGTCGCCAATGGTCTCACGGTATTCGCGCGCGGTCTCAGTGCCGCGGAAATCGTGCGGGGTATAGGTGATGCGGCGGACGAATTCGCGCTCAATCGGCTCGCCATTGAGATAAATCTGCTCGTTAAGCATCTGGACCCTGTCGCCCGGCAGCCCGATGATCCGCTTGATCATGACCCTGTCGGTGTGGGGATGCATGAAGACAGCCACGTCACCACGTTCGGGCTTGCTGCCGAACACCCGGCCCTCGCCCTCCGGAACGAGGCGCCATGCGCCCCAGGGCAGGCTGTAGCGGCTATAGCCATAGGCGAATTTATTGACGGCGACGCGGTCCCCGACCTGGAGATTCGGCACCATGCTTTCGGAAGGGATGACACGCTGCTCATAAATGAGAAACGAGAACATATAGAAAGCCGGTATGAAGATCAGCAGTGTGACGGCCCATTCCTTGAGCTCGTGCAACACCTTTTCCTTCAGGGTCCGGTTCTCCCCGGCCTCTGTGTCAGTCATGTCCGATGAAGTGCTCATGACAGGCTGATCTTGATCCCTTGCAGCGAGCACCTTGCCCGGCTGTTAAACCTCTGGCCGGTCTCGCAGCGGAGCAAGACGGCCAGCGAAGGCTTTGGGGGTCCGGGCCTCTCCGGTCAAGTAGATCATCGCGCCCTTCTGCGTTTCGCAGGTCCCTGTGACACTCGTGCAGCGGCGCGATTCAGGCTGCGCGGTACCAGTCGATCCCCTCTTCATCGCGTTCGACGACCGCTTCACCTTGCGCAATCAGATAGTTGAGATGCGCCAGCGCCTCACCCGTGGCGAGGGATAGCGAATCGTCGCCGATCTTGCGCCCGAAGATAGCCGGGAAGGTATCCACCACACGGCGCGGCGCCTCCGACAGGCGCTGACGCAGGCGCCGCAGGCCGACATCGTGGCCGCGAACCAGGTGATCCAGCCGCTTGTGCGCGCCCCGGAAGGGCGTGTTGTGAGCTGGCAGGACGAGCACGTCTTCGGCGACCGTCGCCTTCAGCTTCGAACAACTCTCCAGCCAGTCCTTGAGCGGGTTCGCCTTCGGCTCTGTCGGATGCACGGAGACGTTGGAAGAAATGCGCGGCAGGAGCTGATCGCCTGAAATCATCACATTCTGCTCCTCGCAGTAGAGGCAGGCATGTTCGGGCGAATGGCCGCTGCCGGTCACCACGGTCCAGTCATGGCCGCCAAGCTGGATGACCTCTGCGTCCTCAAGCCGGCGATAGGCGTCGGGCATCTGGCTCACGCCCTGACCGAACCGGCCAAACCGCTTACGGTAATTCTCGATCTGGTCCTCGCTCCAGCCGGCCGCCTTGTAGAAGTCGATCCCGGCTTGCGGCGCCTCTCTTCCTGTGTCGGCGACCAGCATGCGGCAGGAAATGTATTCCAGCTGGCTCATCCAGAGCTGCGCACCGGGGAACTTACGGGTCAGCCAGCCCGCATTGCCGACATGGTCGGGGTGCATATGGGTGACGATCACCCGCCAGACAGGCCGCCCGCCAAGCTTGTCCTCGAAGATGGTGCGCCAGGCCTCTTTGGTTTCCGGCAGGGGCATGCCGGTATCGACAATCGTCCACCCCTTCTCACCGTCATCAATGAGCCAGAGATTGATCCATTCGAGGGCGAAAGGCAGGCGCATGCGCAGCCAGTGCAGGCCAGGAATGATCTGTGTCGTCTCACCCGGCTGGGGGGTCTTGTCGTCAAAGGGGTATTCGAGGCCGGGCCGCGCCGGTGTTTTGGTCTGAAAGCCATCCATAGGGCCAAGAATGCCATGCGCTTGCCGTTTCACCAATCCATGACGGCGGGGAACGCCAGCGCAAAAACAGTTCGCTGCACCTAACAGGCGATGACATTGACGGCGAGGCCGCCGGTGCTGGTTTCCTTGTATTTGTTCGACATGTCATTGCCTGTCTGGCGCATCGTCTCGATCACCTGATCGAGGCTCACCTTGTGCTGGCCTGTACCCTGAAGCGCGAGCCGGGCCGCATTGGCCGCCTTCACCGCCCCGAAGGCGTTGCGCTCGATACAGGGAATCTGCACAAGCCCGCCAACCGGGTCACAGGTCAGGCCCAGATTGTGCTCCATACCGATTTCTGCCGCGACACAGACTGTCTCGGCATCGGCGCCCCAGACAGCCGCAAGGCCGCCTGCTGCCATCGAACAGGCCACGCCGACTTCGCCCTGGCAACCCATCTCCGCGCCAGAGATGGAAGCGCGCTGCTTGTAGAGAAGGCCGATACCGCCCGCAGTCAGTAGAAAGCGGCGCGCCTTGGAAAGGTCCAGCCGGTCATCGTCGCAACAATAATGGCGCATGACCGATGGCAGGATGCCAGCCGCTCCATTGGTCGGTGAGGTCACCACCCGCCCCCCGGCAGCATTCTCTTCATTGACGGCCATGGCATAGACATTCAGCCAGTCAAACAGCTGCTCGCGCTCATTCGACCCTGGATTATCGACGAGCCTGCGATAGAGATCCGGTGCACGGCGCTTCACATCCAGCCCACCCGGCAGCGTCCCGTCCGCGGCGAGGCCGGACGCAATGCAATCCATCATCGTATTCGCAATTTTATCGAGCCTTTTCTGTGTCTTGTCGCGGGATCTTCGTGCGTCCTCGTTGTGAAGCACGAGTTCATCGACGCGCCAGCCATGCTGCTTGCAGAGGCCGATCATTTCTTCAGCCGACTTGAAAGGATGAGGCGCCCCGCGGGCGCTGGCGACCATGTCCCCGCTCGCGGGCTTTTCCAGCTGTTTGCGCGAGGCGATGAAACCGCCGCCCGTCGAATAGTACTCGCGGCTGTAAGGCTCTGTCCCCTCCGCGCCATGGAGGGTCAGCACCATGCCATTAGGGTGCAGTTTCGGCACGATATCGGTCGCGAACTGGATATCCTTCAGCGGATTGAACGCAATCTCAGGGCCGCCATCGAGCTGGATGGACTTTGTCTGAACGATTTCGCGAAAGCGCCGTTCGGCCTCGACGGGATCGGCGGTTTCGGGCTGCATGCCCTCAAGACCGAGCATCACGGCCTTGTCGGTGCCATGCCCCACGCCTGTGAGCGCGAGAGAGCCTTGAAGCGACACTTCGATACGGGTCGCCGTTTCGAGCCGGTCAGCCCGGTCCGCCTCCTGCAGGAAACGGCGCGCGATACGCATCGGCCCCACCGTGTGAGAGCTTGAAGGCCCAAGGCCGATACGAAAAAGATCGAGAACTGACAGCATGAAGTTGAAGCCCGGCGCACGAGAAAGGAATTTCCTTTCCGGGCTATATGGTGCTTGCCATTGCGGCAAGTCCGACGCACCTTCGGGCGGCAATCTGGCCCGTTAGAGGCCGACAGGGGAGAAACAGCCATGACCATGATGACCCGGCGCCGCCTTCTTGCAGGGGGCACGTCGCTCGCAGCCTTTTTGCCCTTTGCCAGCGCGTGTGCGCCTTCTGCCGTGATGAACGCGGGCACAAGGTCTGGCGACATGGATGGTGTGGCCATGGCTGCCAGGATCGCACGCGGCGAGACCACCTCACTCGAACTGACGGAAGCGGCCATTGCCCGCGCCGAGGCGGTGAACCCGCAGATCAATGCACTCGCCACGAAGACCTATGACCTGGCGAGAACCCGCGCGGCCGCCTCGCCTGAGGGCATTTTTGGCGGGGTCCCGACCGCGATCAAGGACCTCATAGACTGGAAGGGTGCGCCGACCATGTATGGCAGCCGGACTTTCCGCGGCAACATGGCCGAGGAGGATTCGGTTGTAGGGGCTCGCTGGCGCGAGATGGGGGTCGTCTCTATCGGCAAGTCCACCACGCCGGAAATCGGTCTCATTTCGTCCACTGAACCCCTCGTCACGGGGCCGACACGCAACCCCTGGGATCCGTCGCGCATACCGGGCGGGTCCTCCGGCGGGGCTGCGGCTCTCACTGCGGCACGAATCGTACCGTTTGCCCATGCAAGCGACGGGGGTGGCTCTATCCGTATTCCGGCAAGCTGTTGCGGTCTGTTTGGTCTGAAGCCGTCGCGCGGTGCGCTGGTCGATGCGCCCAGTAACGCACCAGTCGAACTCGGCGTGAATCATGCTGTGACCCTAACGGTCCGCGACAGCGCCGCCCTTTTCGCCGGGGCGGAGGCGGGCACGGAGCTTCCACGTATCGGTCGAATCACGGGCCCGGCGTCCCGCCGGCTGAAAATCGCATTTGCGCCAGAACCTCCGAACGGCGCCGAGCTGGACCCGCAGGTGCGCCGTGCGATTGAACAGACAGCGTCTCTCTGCAGTGACCTTGGTCATGAGGTGGTCGACTGGAAGCTGCCGATAGATGGCCGCAAATTCCAGGACCAGTTCATCTTGTACTGGGCAGCCGGCGCCTACCAGTTCCTGCAGGACGTTGCCGCCCATACCGGCAAGCCACCATCGGAAGAGCTGGTGGAGCCCTGGACACTGGGCCTCGCCAACTATTTCGGCGAACGCCAGAGCGAGTTTTCCGAAACGGTCGCAAATCTACAGGCCTTTCCGGCGATTTATGACGCCTGGTTCGAGGACTTCGATATTCTGCTGACGCCAACCGTCTCTGCCCCGCCGCCAAAAATCGGTACGCAGGCCCCAGACGGCGACTTCGAGGCGACGATGAAATCAGTGACCGATTTCGTCGCCTACACACCTTATATGAATGTCGCAGGGTCGGCTTCGATGAATGTTCCGCTCTTCTGGTCTGAAGACGGGCTACCTATTGGATCCATGTTCTCAGGCCGGCGCGGCGATGATGGCCGTCTTCTGGCGCTTGCCTATGAGCTGGAGGAAGCGCGCCCATGGATTTCACGTCGCCCCCGGCTCATCTCGACTTGACGGGGGCACCGGAAGCTGAAACGCGTGGCCAATGTCCCTGCAGGAAAACCGCCCCATATTTCTGACCGGCTCCGGGAGCTGCGCCGAAATCGTCATTAACGCGCCCGCACGACGCAACGCCCTCAGTATGTCGATGTGGTCGGCCTTGCCTGTCCTGGTGCGCACCGTGGATGCGGACACAGCAGCAAAAGTGCTTGTCATTCATGGCGGGTCCGCTGGCCATTTTGCGGCCGGCGTGGACATCTCCGAGTTTGAGACGATCTATGCGGACGAAAAGGCCACCCGCGAGACAACGGCCACTATCTCTACTGCCGTTGATGCCATCGCAAACTGCAGCAAACCGGTCGTTGCGGCGATTGAGGGCAGCTGTTTTGGCGCGGGTATCGCCCTGGCTCTGGCCGCTGATGTCCGCATCGCATCGAAGACGGCCCAGTTCGGCCTGCCGCCGGCAAAGCTTGGTATCGTCTATCCACCAGCAGACCTGAAACGTCTGGTCGACGCCATCGGCCCCGCAGCCGCCAAACGGATGCTGTTCTCTGCACGCCGGTTTTCCGGGCCTCAGGCCCTGGAAATGGGGCTGGTTGAGGAACTCGCCGCGCAAGGCGAGGCCCTTGATGCGGCAAAGACCTTTGCAGAAGAAGTCGCGGGTAATTCGGCCTGGTCTGTCCGGACACTGAAGTCGATGATCGCCGCGATTGACGAGGGCGCCTCTGAGGCGGCTCTCATGCAACATATGGTGGACGGCGCTGCGGGCGCTGACTTCCGTGAAGGCTACCGTGCCTTTCTGGAAAAGCGAAAGCCGCAGTTTCCTTCCGGCTGAAGCTCAGGCGCCGCCCGATTTTTCAACCTGTGGACAAGACCAAGCCCTGCTGCGCTGCACAAGAGAGCATCTCTGCCTAACCCCGGGTGATGCAAAGAAACCTCACCAATGAACTATTTTTCCATGGCAGTGGATTTGCCCATTGAGCAATTGCCTCGGCTTCCCTTAAGCGATGCTGCGATGCGATCCGCAACGGGTATTGTGGGTCCTGTCGATGAACACCGTTCAAAAAAGAAAAATATACCCAATGGGAGAACAATCGTAATGCAATGCAGCAAATTCCTCCTCGCCACCGTCGCGTCTGCGGCCATGTTCGCGCAGCTGCCTGCGCTTGCCCAGGACGCTGAGGAAGGTGATCGCGAGTCCGCCGTTGACCGGGTCCTTCAGAAGGTGACCGTGTCGGCGACCAAGAAAAAGAACGTCGAAAACGTCCAGGACGTTCCTGTTTCTGTCACCGCCTTCAATGAAGACACGCTCGACGCGCTCAACGTGACGACGCTGGAGAGCCTGTCCTACACGACGCCGAACGTTTCGCTGGACGATGTCGGCACCGCACGCGGCACCGCGAACTTCGCGATCCGCGGCCTCGGCGTGAACTCCTCCATCCCCTCCATCGATCCGGCCGTGGGCGTCTTCATCGACGGCGTGTATCTCGGCGTGAACAATGGCGTCGTTGTCGACCTGTTCGACCTCGACAGCGTGGAAGTGCTGCGCGGCCCGCAAGGCCTGCTTTTCGGCCGCAACACCACGGGCGGTGCGCTGGTCGTCAATACCGGAAATCCGACAGACGAATTCAGCTACAAGGCCCAGGCAACCTTTGACGGGCCGATCGACGATGATCGCGGCGGCCTCAACACCACCGTCCAGGGCACGGTTTCCGGTCCGCTGATCGACGGCGTGCTGAACGGCAAGATCGGCGCCTACTACAACACCGATGCCGGCTATTTCAAAAACCTCTATAATGACGACAATCACGGCGAAGCGCAGGTTGCGATCTATCGCGGTGCTCTTGAGTGGTTTGCGACCGAGCGTCTCTCCTTCCTTGCCAAGGCCGAATATACCGACAGCCGCGTCGATGGCCCTTCCGGCCAGAACCGCTCCTACTATGAGCGCGACACGTTCGACTTCTCGATCAACAGCCCAGGCACCGGCGAAGCTGAAACCATCTTCGGCTCGCTGCGCGCCGACTATGATGTCGATTTCGGCAACGGCCAGATCACCAACATCCTCGGCTATCGTAGCTATGATTCCGCCAGCAATGGCACGGATATCGACGCCACGCCTTTCACGCTCTTCCACTCCAATGCGGAGTTTGAGCAGGAGCAGATTTCCAACGAGCTGCGTTATGCCGGCACGTTCGGCAAGACCGACCTCACAACGGGCCTCTACTACTTCAACCAGACGCTCGACTACACTGAGAACCGCAATCTTCCGTCAACACGCCCCGCCCCCCTGCCTGCCAGCATTCCGTGGGAGTTCTATGGCGGCGGGTCGCAGGACCACACGGTGTATGGCGCCTTTGCCAATGTTGACTACTCGATCACGCCCGACCTGATCGCCACACTCGGCCTTCGTTATTCGAAGGAAGAAAAAGACGCGGATATCACCTATATCCGGCCGCGTCTGGAATGCTCTGTGGTCGATGGCACATGCCCGACCGAAGGGTTCAACCAGCTTCTCGCTGCGCTTGGCTCACAGGAGCCGAACGGCTTCTCCGATGGCGACGAGTGGTCGAACTGGACGCCCAAGGTTGGCCTCCAATACTACTGGGCAGACAACTTCCAGACCTATGGTTACTATACCAAGGGCTTCCGTTCGGGCGGCTACAACTTCCGCATCACGGATGTTGCCGTCTTCCTCAACCAGATCCTGCCGGCGACCGGCGGCGATTTTGGCTTTGACGAAGAAGAGGTCGACGCTTTCGAGCTGGGCTTCAAGTCGAGCAGCGAAGACGGCCGTATCCAGCTGAATGGTGCAGCCTTCCTGACCAAGATCTCCGACATGCAGCGTGAGGTGAACACCGCAGGTCCGTCTGGTGTCGTCCAGAACATCCTCAACACCGCCGATGCGACCATCAAGGGTGTCGAGATCGAAGGCCGCGTGGCATTCACCGACAACTTCCTGGTGAACTTCAATGCCGGCATCATCGACGCTGAATACGACGATGTCCGCTTCGACATCTCGGGCGACACAGTGGTGGACGAGCGCGATGAGCGTCTCGACCTGCCGCGTGTTCCGCCGATCACCTACGGTGTCGGTGCGATCTATGACATCAATCTTGGTGACATGGGCGCGCTCATCAGCCGCGCAAACTATCAGTATCGCGACCGGATCGCGTATACGGACAGCAATTTCGGCTGGATCCAGGATGCTCACCAGCTGTCGGCGAACATCACCTGGGAAACCCCGTATGATGGCTTCGACGTGTCTCTGTTCGGCAATAACCTGCTGGACAATGTTCAGGCCGGTAACGATACCCAGCTGCCTTTCCCGGGCCCGCTCTCGGACGGTATGCAGCGTCCTTACCAGACCTATCCGGGTGGCGGCACCTTCTCGCCGCTCAAGAAGGGCCGCGTCGTGGGTGTGGAATTCACGCTCCGCCGCTAGGCTGACATAGCTAGATGAACCGAAAGGGCGGCAGAGCGATCTGCCGCCCTTTTTCGTCTGCTGTACGAATATGACTTGGCTTTCGCAGGGGCAGCGATGCTTTCCACAGCGCAAAGCAAAACGCCATAAGGGAGCCAAAGTCCATGAAAGTTGCCAGCCTCAAGAAGCCGGGCGGTCTTCAGAATATCCAGATTGAAACCCGCGATGACCCCAAGCCCAAGGCCGGCGAAGTCCTGGTCCGGGTCAAGGCCAGCTCGCTCAACTATCATGACTTTGTCGTCGCACAGGGCGGGATCCCGGCACCGGATGGGCGTATCCTCATGTCGGATGGCGCGGGCGAAGTCGTCGAGGTCGGCGAGGGCGTCAGCCGTTTCAAGAAGGGGGACAAGGTCCTCTCCACCTTCTTCCCCGGCTGGCGGGATGGCCCGCCCGAGCTGGACAAGATGCTGGCCGTGCCGGGTGACCGGATCGACGGCTTCTCGGCCGAGCTCGTTGCGGCGTCGGCTGAAGGCCTGACCCGGATGCCGGAAGGGTGGAGCTTTGCAGAGGCCGCCACCCTGCCCTGCGCCGCGCTGACCGCCTGGCGTGGTCTTATGGTGGAGAACGCCATTCAGCCCGGCGACTGGGTGCTCACGCAGGGCACGGGCGGTGTTTCCATCTTCGCCCTTCAGTTTGCAAAAGCTGCTGGCGCCCGCGTCATCTCCACCTCATCCTCGGACGAGAAACTGGAGAAGCTGAAAGAGCTGGGCGCAGATCACGTCATCAATTATAAGGAGACGCCGGAATGGGGCGCCAAGGCCAAGGAACTGACGGGCGGGCGCGGTGTCGATGAGGTGATCGAGATTGGCGGACCGGGCACCATGGCGCAATCTATCGCTGCCTGCCGGATTGGTGGTCACATCTCTCTCATCGGCGTGCTGACCGGCATTTCGGGTGAGGTGCCGACCGCCGCCCTTTTCAGCTCAAACATCACCGTGTCGGGCATCACTGTGGGGGCGCGTCAGCATCAGGAAGACATGATCGCCGCCATTGAAGCAAGCGGCATCAAACCGGTGATCAGCGATCACTTCCCGCTAGAAAAACTCGCCGACGCGTTCGCCCATCAGGCGAGCCAGAAACATTTCGGCAAAATCGTCGTCGACATCTAGCTCTGGGGTAAATCGCAGTCTGGACAGACAGGCCGGCACGCCCGGCCTGTCTTGTTTTAGGTTGAGGTATCGAATTTTTCTATAGCGCATGCCGTGCGTTTTGATTTGTTCGATGGAGCTTGATCCGGTATGTTCGAGGTTCAGATCAAAGTACAGCTAAGCAGGAAGGAAACGACCATGGCTGACGACGCCAAATGCCCCGTAATTCATGAGGATCGCCACTGGCTCTTCAAGGGCCCGCGCAACAAGGACTGGTGGCCGAAACTTCTCAACCTCGACATCCTTCACCAGAATCACCCTGCCGGTGATCCCATGGGCGAGGACTTCGACTATGCCGAAGCCTTCAAGAAACTCGACCTCAAACAGGTCAAGAAGGATATCGCCGCGACGCTGAAGGACTCCAAGGACTGGTGGCCGGCCGACTATGGCCACTACGGCCCCTTCATGATCCGCATGGCCTGGCACTCTGCCGGTACCTACCGTGTCGGTGACGGCCGCGGCGGCTCTGGCACAGGCCAGCAGCGCTTTGCCCCGCTCAACTCGTGGCCCGACAATGGCAACCTCGACAAGGCCCGCCGCATCCTCTGGCCGATCAAGCAGAAATACGGGGCGAGCCTTTCCTGGGCAGACCTCATGATCCTGGCCGGCAATGTCGCGCTTGAGGATATGGGCTTCAAGACGTTCGGTTTCGCAGGCGGCCGCAAGGACGTCTTCGAGCCGGAAAAGGATGTCTACTGGGGCACCGAGGAAGAGTGGCTCGCCACCTCCGACAAACCCAATAGCCGTTACAGCGAAGGCCGCGCGCTGGAGAACCCGCTCGCCGCTGTGCAGATGGGCCTCATCTATGTGAACCCGGAAGGCCCTGACGGTGAGCCGGACCCGGCCAAGGCGGCTGGTGACATCCGTGAAACCTTTGCCCGCATGGCGATGAATGACGAAGAAACCGTCGCGTTGATCGCTGGCGGCCACACCTTCGGCAAATGCCACGGTGCTGGCGACGCCTCCCTGGTCGGTGCAGAGCCGGAAGGCTCCGACATCGCCGCGCAGGGCTTTGGCTGGGCCAGCGAACACGAAAGCGGCGTGGGTGGTCATGCCATCACATCCGGACTGGAAGGCGCCTGGACGCCGACCCCGACAGAGTGGAGCATGAACTATTTCCGCATGCTGTTTGAGTACGACTATGAGCTCACCAAGAGCCCGGCTGGCGCCTATCAGTGGGAGCCAAAGAACCCGAAAGAGTCCGACCTCGCGCCCGACGCACATGAGCAGGGCAAGAAGGTCTCGACCATCATGCTGACGACCGACCTCTCCCTTAAGGTCGATCCGGAGTATGAAAAGATCTCCCGCCGGTTCTATGAGAATCCAAAAGCGTTCGAGGATGCTTTCGCGAAGGCGTGGTTCAAGCTGACCCACCGCGATATGGGGCCAAAGTCCCGCTATCTCGGTGAAGAAGCCCCGCAGGAAGACCAGCTCTGGCAGGATCCAATCCCGCCGGTCGACCATGACCTTGTGGATGCCTCCGACATCAAGGCGCTGAAAGAGAAACTCCTCTCTTCCGGCCTCTCGGTTTCGGAACTCGTCTCAACAGCCTGGGCATCGGCGGCCTCCTTCCGTGGCTCCGATATGCGCGGCGGGGCTAATGGCGCCCGTGTGCGTCTTGAGCCGGCGAAGAACTGGGCAGCCAATAATCCTCAGCAGCTTGCCAAGGTTCTTTCCAAGCTGGAAGAGATCAAGAAAGGCTTCGACTCCGGCAGCAAGAAGGTGTCGATGGCCGACCTCATCGTCCTCGGCGGCTGCGCTGCTGTCGAGAAGGCAGCCAGGGATGCTGGCCACGATATCGAGGTGCCATTCACCCCGGGCCGTACCGACGCCACCCAGGAAATGACGGACGTCGACTCCTACGCCTTCCTTGAGCCCAAGGCAGATGGTTTCCGCAATTTCGTGAAGGCCGAATATACGGTCCCGGCTGAGGAACTTCTCGTGGACCGTGCTCAGCTCCTGCGTCTCAGCGCGCCGGAAATGACTGTCCTGGTCGGCGGCATGCGTGTCCTCGGCACGAATTCCGACGGCAAGCCGCATGGTGTCTTCACCAAGCGTGTCGGCCAGCTGACGAATGACTTCTTCGTCAACCTGCTGGATATGGGCACGGCCTGGAAAGCGTCCGAAGAGAACGAGCATCTCTATGAAGGTCATGACCGCGCCAGCGGCGACCTGAAGTGGACGGCGAGCCGCGCCGACCTCGTCTTCGGCTCGAACTCCCAGCTTCGGGCGATTTCCGAAGTCTATGCCGAAAACGGCCATGAAGCGAAGTTCGTGAAGGACTTTGTGAAGGCCTGGAACAAGGTGATGATGCTCGACCGGTTCGACATCAACTAGGTCGCACGCCGATCTGCAACTTAAGAGCGCCCCGGCTTGGCCCGGGGCGCTTTGACGTTGGGGCAACATATTAAATCGGTCCCGATTCCTCGCATTCAAACCTCCTGCACACTAAGTCTTCCCGAGAACGGCAGCGCGGAGGGAATATGGCGCTTCGGATATCACTGAAAATCAATGGCAAGATGCACGAGCTGGCGCTCGAAGATGCTCGCCCGACCCTGCTTGATGTGCTGCGCGAGCGCATCGGGCTGACAGGCACCAAGAAGGGGTGCGACCGCGGTCAGTGCGGCGCCTGCACCGTGCTGGTCGATGGCCGGCGCGTGAATAGCTGTCTGTCTCTGGCCGTCAGCCTTGAAGGTGCCGACATCACGACGGTCGAGGGCCTGGCCGACGGCGAAACACTCCACCCCGTCCAGGCCGCGTTCATTGAAAATGACGGCTTCCAGTGCGGCTATTGCACGCCCGGCCAGATCATGAGCGCCGTCGGCTTCATTTCCGAACGGGACGGGCATGCGACAGCCGAGGAGATCCGTGAAGGCATGAGTGGCAATCTCTGCCGTTGCGGCGCCTATGCCGGCATACAGGACGCCGTCATGGACGCGCAGTTGCGTATGTCGAACGAGGGCAAGTCATGAAGACCTTCGATTATCAGCGCGCCGAAAGCGTGGAGACAGCCGTAAAGGCGGCAAGCGAGCCGGGTAGCGTCTTTTATGCCGGTGGTACGAACCTTCTCGACCTCATGAAAGCCGGGGTGCGCCAGCCGGACCGGCTGATCGATATCACGCGTATTGAGGGCCTCGACCGCATTGAGACCGGCAAGGATGGGTCGCTGCGGATCGGAGCTATGGTCCGCAATTCGGATATGGCCCGCCACCCCACCCTCCTCGCTGAATACCCCGCCGTGGCCGAGGCGTTGCTCGCCGGCGCTTCGGCGCAGCTTCGCAATGCGGCAACGGTGGGCGGCAATCTCATGCAGCAAACGCGCTGCAGCTATTTCTATGACCGTCATAGCGCCTGCAATCTGCGGGAGATGGGCCAGGGCTGCGATGCCTTGGACGGAGAGAATGGCAAACACGCCGTACTCGGCTGGACCAAAACCTGTATCGCCGTGCACCCTTCCGATTTCTGCGTGCCTCTGGCCGCTCTTGGCGCGGAGGTTGAAGTCACCGGCCCGGACGGGCACCGGAGGCTCACGATTGATGACCTCTACACCCTGCCCGGCGAGGGACAGGCCCCAGGCACCGCACTGAGAGATGGCGATCTCATCACCGCCCTCATCCTGCCATCTGGCGGGAAGCGGTTTGCCGCCCGCGCCCGCTACATGAAGCTTCGCGACCGGACCTCCTATGCCTTTGCCATCGTCTCGGCGGCGGCCATGCTGCAGATCGGCGATGGCCGCATCAAGGATGCGCGCCTCGCGCTTGGCGGTGTCGCTGCAAAGCCCTGGCGCGCCACGAAAGCCGAAGCCGTATTGAACGGCGCGGAAGCCAGCGAGGCTTCCTATCGCAAGGCAGCCGATGCCGCTCTCGCAGACGCCGCCCCCTCCGGCGATAATGCGCACAAGATCGAGCTGGCCAAACGTATCCTGATCCGTGCCCTGAAATCCGCCGCGGCCGGCACGCCGCCGAAGATGCCGGCCCTGCCCGGCTCCGTCTTCGCGGCTGGAAAGGAGGCCCGATAATGACCGACAAACCGATGGTTGCCGCCCACCATGTCCGGCTCGGCTCCAATGCGGGTCAGCCCATGACCCGCCGCGACGGGCTCGCCAAGGTGACGGGCACAGCGACCTACGCCGCAGACAACCGCCCTGATGGCCTGCTGCATGCCGTCTATGTCGAAGCAGGAATCGCACGCGGGCGGGTCAACGCCCTGGAGATAGAGGCCGCGCTCAAGCATCCAGGTGTTGTCCATGTCATGACGCCGGACAACACACCGGCCCTCTCACAAAACCCCGATGAGAAAACAACGCCTTTCACGGCGCGTATCGATGTGCTGCAGCATGACAAGGTACGCTATGCTGGCCAGCCCGTCGCCGTCGTCATCGCCGAAACGCTGGAAGCGGCTCAGGAAGGGGCGCGCCTCGTTACTGCGGACTATGAGGTTGAGCCCGCCCGTATCGGTTTCGACAATGGTGAGGCATTCGAGCCGCAGGCGGTCGGCATGAGTACACCGCCGGTCTTCTCGAAGGGGGATCTGGGCTCCGCGCGCAGCGAAGCTGCCCATTCGGTCAGCGCTGAGATGGAAACACCACTCCAGTACCATAATGCCATGGAAACCCATGCCGTCGTCGCTGAGTGGGACGGCGACAGGCTGACCGTGGACATGCCCAATCAGGCCATCGGTCTCGCCAAGCCAGGGATCGCGGCCTATTTCGGCATTCCTGCTGAGAATGTCACCCTGCGCTCGCCCTATCTCGGTGGTGGGTTTGGCTCAAAGGCGGTTCTGTTCGGCCCACAGATGCTCGGTATCCTGGCCGCAAGAGAAATGAAACGCCCCGTCAAACTGGCCCTGCGGCGCGATCAGATGTTCGGCCCGGTCCAGCATCGCAGCGCAACACGCCAGACCGTGCGCTATGACCTTGGAAGGGACTACAAATTCAAGGCCATGGAACATCAGGCCGACGTATCGACCAGCAGTTTTGACGACTGGCTGGATGGGGCCGCGAACGCCTCCCTCAGCGTCTATGCCGTTGAAGCCATGAAAGCGAGCCATCGAGGGTTTCGCTTCGATACCGGCACGCCGGGCGCCATGCGCGCACCTGGAATCGCAACAGGCTCCGCCGTGGTCGAAACGGCGGTCGACATGGCCGCTGAAAAAGCCGGTATGGACCCGCTGGAATACCGGCTACTCAACTATGCCGACAAAGACCCCTCAAACGGAAAACCCTATTCCGCCAAGGCTTTACGTGAATGTTATGAGGAAGGCGCACGCGCCTTTGGATGGAAGGACAGACCGCTCAAGCCCGGCCTGATGCGCGATAGCGATGGTCTTCTAACCGGCTGGGGCATGGGCACGAGTATTTTCCACGCGCCCTTCTTTCCCGCAAAGGCGCGCGCTCTCCTGCGCAAGGATGGCAGCGCGCGTGCCGAGACCTCCGGCGCCGATATGGGACAGGGCGCCTGGACAGCCCTCTGGCAGATGGCGGCAGACGGGCTCGGCGTCGCTGCCGACGATCTCGATTTCGACATCGGCCACTCTGACCTGCCCGATGGGAGTATCGCAGGCGGCTCGGCCCACACCGCCTCTGCTGGCGGCGCTCTCTTTGCGGCCGGCAATGACGTTATCCGCCAGCTCGCCGAGATCGCGACGCAGGACAAGGAGTCTCCCCTTTTCGGCGCAGGCAATGAACGCCTTGTCGGTGATGGCGGACGCCTCTTCAAGGCAAGCGATCCGAATGTTGGTGAACGCTATACCGATATCCTGCAACGCGCCGGCATCGATGAGATCGAGGGCAAGGGCCGTGGCAACCGCGACAAGGCGAGCACCGAGACCTATGCCATGTTCTCGCATGGGGCGGTCTTCGCCGAAGTGAAAGTCGATCCCGACCTTTACCAGATACGGGTCAGCCGCCTTGTCGGTGCCTTCGCTGCGGGGCGGATCATCAATCCGAGGCTGGCGAAGAGCCAGCTGACGGGCGGGATGATCTGGGGCGTCAGCTTTGCCTTGCACGAGGAAGGCATTCACGACAAGCGCACTGGACGGCCGGTGAATAATGACTTCGCCGGCTATCATATCCCCGTTCTCGCAGACGTGCCGCATGTCGAGGCGCTTCTGGTGGATGAGGAAGACCCGCACGTGAACGATCTGGGCGTCAAAGGTGTCGGTGAGATCGGGATTACGGGCACGGTCGGCGCCATTGCGAATGCGGTCTGGCACGCAACCGGCCTTCGCACCGCGCGCTACCCCATCAAGATCGAGGATCTTCTGGAAAGGTCGATCGCGCGCAAGACCTAGTCGCCGGTCAGGACATCCAGCACGCTTTTCGAAATCGACTGGCGGACGTCGTCATAGCTCGCCCAGGGATCGGTCTTCAGAGAGCTTAGCCGACGGCGGATATTCGACAGCGTATAGTCTTGGCCGGAGCTGATGCCCGAAAGCTCATCCCAGCGCACCGGCGTTGCCACTGGCGCACCCGCTCGGGCACGCAGGGAATAGGGACAGATCGCCGTGGCGCCACGTTCATTGCGCAGCCAGTCGATGAAAATACGCCCCTTGCGTTTGGCCTTTGATGCTTCAGCGACGTAGGTATCCGGCGCCGCGTCAGAGAGCTTTTTGGCCAGGCCACGCGCAGCCGCCTTCACCTCATCCCAGCCTTGCCTGCGCTCCAGCGGTGCGATGACATGTATCCCTTTGCCGCCGGTGAGGAGCGCAAAGGTCTGAAGTCCAGCCGCCTCAAGAACGTCGCGCACTTCGTAGGCGGCTGTTTTAACATCGCCGAAGTCTAGCCCCTCATCCGGATCGAGATCGAGAACGAGCCTGTCAGGCTTCTCCAGCTTGTCGGTCCGTGACCCCCAGATGTGCAGCTCCAGCGCGCCGATCTGCGCCGCCGAGACGAGGGCTTCGGCTGAATTGAGAAGTAGATAGCTCGATGTCTCGCCATCCTTTTCCTTGATCTCCGTCTCGCCAATCGCGTCTGGTACGGAATCGGTATGGTGTTTCTGGTAGAAGCATTTTCCGCCAGCCCCGGACGGACAGCGCACGAGGCTCACCGGGTGGTCCTTGATATGCGGCAGCATCCGGGGCGCAATCCAGGCGAGGTATTCGGCGATCTCACGCTTTGTCGCGCCCTGTTCATCATAGACGACACGGTCCGGGTGGCTGATCTTCACGCCAAGGATCTTGCCATCCTCCTCATCGCTGACGTCCGGGGCGCCTTTCGTTTCCTCTGCCTTCTCTGCACCCGTCTTCACGTCTTCAGCCTCCTTGTCCTCACGCAGGCCCTGAAAACTCGGGTGACGTAAAAGCCCGTCGGGTGTGCGTTCTGTGTAGGCGATCTCGCCAACCAGTTCCGGCGTCAGCCAGACGGCGCCGCGCCTCGCCTCTGACGGGATGTCCGCAAAGGGGGTCGTCTTGCGTTCCAGCCTGTCCATGGCCTCGGCGAGCTCATCCATCAGCGCCTCATCGAAACCGGTGCCGACACGGCCCCGATACAGGAGTTTTCCGTCCTCGAACTCGCCCAGAAGGAGGGAGGCGAAGGGCCGCCCCTTCTTGTCAGACTTGCGATAGCCGCCGATCACGAACTCATCGCGTCCAACGCATTTCGACTTGATCCACCCGGAGCCGCGCCCCGACACATATTTCGCGGAGACTTTCTTGGAGACAATGCCTTCCAGACCCATGCCACAGGCCTTGCCGATCACATCCTCGCCCTTCCCTTCGATATGATCGGAAAAGCGGAGGATTTCGTCATCCTCCGGCATGATCCCTTCCAGGGCCGCCTTTCGTTCCGTAAGCGGCTTCCTGCGAAGATCCTGCCCGTCAAGAGACAGAAGGTCGAAGGCATAATAGGCGAGCACTGCTTCGCCCTCCCCCTTGGTTGCAGCCTGGAGCGAGGCGAAATGGCTGTGACCGCGATTGTCGAGGGCGACCAGCTCTCCATCGATCGCAGCACTCTCCACGTCGAGCGACGCCAGAGCCTTCGCAATCGATGGATAGCGTTCCGTCCAGTCCTTGCCATTGCGTGTGATGAGCCTGACCTGATGCCCGGCGATTAGCGCCTGAATGCGATAGCCATCGAATTTCAGCTCATGCAGCCAGTCTTCGCCCGCGGGCGGGTCGTCGCGCAGTTTGGCAAGCTGCGGCTCAACGAAATCGGGAAAGTCCGGCGCATCGTCTTCGCCCAGCACACTCGCCTCCCCGCTGGCAGCCGCTTCCTCGATCTCCTCGAAGTCCCGGTCCGAGGTCACACTCGTCTGCCACGTCTTGCGCGGATCGGCGTTGCGGTTGGCCTCCTCGTCCTTCTCCTTGATGAGGAGCCAGTTCTGCTTGTCCTTGGTGGAATTGTTTTTCATCAGCACAAGGGCCCAGCCCCCCTTCAGGCGCTGACCCTTGAGATCGAATTTGAGCGAGCCCTTCTTCAGCCCCTCTTCAGGGTCCTCACGCGGCTCCCATTCGCCCTGATCCCAGAGCATGACGGTGCCGGCCCCATAGCCATCCGGTATAACGCCTTCAAAGTCGCCATAATCCAGTGGGTGGTCTTCCGTGCGCACGGCCAGTCGCTTGTCAGCGGGGTCGAGGCTCGGCCCCTTGGTCACGGCCCAGCTTTTAAGCACGCCGTCGAGCTCCAGCCGGAAATCATAGTGGAGACGGCTCGCATCATGTTTCTGCACAACGAAGGAGAGCCCCTTTTTGCCCTTACCCTTCTTTCCCCGCCTGGAGGACCCATCAGGCTCAGGCGTGCGGCTGAAATCCCGCTTCTCGCGATAGGTCTTGAGATTGTCGCCTGCCGTCTTTGACATGATTGATCAGGCCGCCTTACCGGACTTCGATTTTGACTTCGACGTCGTGGATTGGGACTTTTTCTTCGATCTGCCTTTGTCCTTGTCGACGCTCTTCTTAAGCGCATCCATGAGATCGACGACCTTGCCGCGTCCGCCGGCCGAACCGCTATCTGCGCTATCGTCATGGCTGATCTCGCCTTCCTTGCGCTTTTCATCGATCAGTTCCATGAGCGCGTCGGCATAGCTCGACTTGAAGACGTCCGGCTTGAACGGCGCGGCCTTGCGTTCGATCAGCTCACCGGCCAGCTCCAGCATTTCCTTGTCGGGTTTGACCTCTGGGATATCGTCGAAAATCTTGTCGCTCTCGCGAATTTCATCGGCAAAGCGCAGCGTTTCCAGCAGCAGCCCGTCACCACAAGGCTTGATCGCGACGACATAGTCCCGCCCCCGCACCGCCATTTGCCCGAGTCCTACCATTTTGGCATCGCGCAGCGCATCGCGGATCACGGTGAAGCCTTCTGCCGCAACCTCATCATCGCGCGGCACGACATAATAGGGTTTTTCGAAATAGCGCGGATCGATCTCGCACGCCTCTACGAACTGGACGAGATCGATGGTGCGTTTGCTTTCCAGCTTGATCTCATCGAGTTCATCGGGCTCCAGCAGGACATATTCGTCCTTGCTGGTCTCAAAGCCTTTGACGATTTCGTCCTTGTCGACAGGCCCAACACCTTCGGCCACCTTCTGATAGCGGATGCGCTTGCCGCTCGGTTTATGGATCTGGCGCAGGGATATCCGCCGCTGCGACGAGGTCGCCGAGTAGAGCTCAATCCCGATATTGACGAGCGAAAGGCGCAGATAGCCTTTCCAGTAAGCACGCATTGCCATGTTGCCGGCCTCCAATGGCGAATCAATGCCGAGTGCAAGTTTCGGTTCCTTGGCCAGCCTCAACCAATTCGGAACGGCAGGCACAGCCCTGCGTTGCGAAACACATATGGTTCACACGTATTTTCTCTTCAGTCATCCGGCTACAGGTGAAAGAATTGAACGAACAGATTTCTGGAAAAGACTCCGCCCCGACCGCTTCCACCAGCGGTGAGACCAAACCCCTCGTGCTCATTACCGGGGCTGCAGGCAATCTTGGCACGTCCTTGAGTGAGAGACTTCGCAGCGACTACACAATTGTGGGCTTCGACATTCCGGGCACCGAGGCTGATTTCGACCTGATCGGCTGTGATATGACCTCCGACCAATCGGTCTCCGAAGCGATGGAGCGTCTGGCCACAGAGCACGGACGGAAGATCGCGGCCGTCATCCACCTGGCCGCCTACTTCGATTTTACGGGCGAGGAGCACCCGCTTTATCAAAAGCTCAACGTCGAAGGCACGCGCCGTCTTCTCGAAGGTCTGCAAGACTTTGAAGTTGGCCGCTTTATCTATTCCGGCACCATGCTGGTGCATGAAGCTGGAAAGCCGGGACAGCCCATCACGGAGGAGACAGCGCTCAATCCAAAATGGGCCTATCCCCAATCAAAAGCGCGGGCAGAGGAAGCGATCCGTGAGACGCACGGCGATATCCCCTACACCCTGCTCCACCTGGCCGGCGTCTATGATGAACATTCCGCCGTGCCCACACTGACCGAACAGATCCGGCGTATCTATGAGCGCAACCCGCACGGCCACGCCTATGCTGCTCCGCTCAGCGTAGGACAGGCCTTCCTGCACAAGGATGATATGGTCGAGGCTTTCGCTCGCGTCGTTGCCAAACGCGACGAGCTGCCTGCCGAAAACACGATCCTTGTCGGCGAACCGGATACGGTCAGCTATGGCGACCTGCAGAGGGAAATTGCCGAACTGATCCACGGCGATAGCGACTGGCGCACCTTTACTCTGCCAAAACCGCTGGCATCGTTCGGTGCCTGGATCGAGTCAAAGTCGGAACCTGTCGTACCGGATGACATAGATCAGGGCGAAAAGCCCTTCATCCGGCCTTTTATGGTCGACATGGCCGATGACCATTATGAGTTGAGCATCGACCGGGCCCGTCATGAGCTTGACTGGGAGCCGCGCCGGCGGCTGCGTGACACGCTTCCTGAAATGGTCGCAAACCTGAAGGCCGATCCGCTCGGCTGGTACAACACCAATGGCATTACTCCGCCGCCTTGGCTGACAGCAGCCGGCGAGAATGAGCATGAGCCGGAGGAAGTTCGCGCCGAGGCCGAAAAAGAGTCAATCGAGCAGCACCGCAATTTCCTATGGGCGCCCTTCCTGAACATGGCGATGGGCGCCTGGCTGGCGACCAGCCCCTCTGTGATCCCCTACAATTCAGTTCCGCTCATCTGGAATGACGTGCTTTGCGGGATCGCCGTCGTTCTGCTCGGCTTTCTGTCCTTGTCATGGAAACTGAGGCTCGTGCGCTGGGCCATTGCAGGCATCGCGGCGTGGGTCATGTTCGCCCCGCTCGCGCTGTGGGCGCCCACCGGCGCGGTCTATCTGAACCAGACCCTGAGCGGGGCCCTCATCTTCGGCTTTGCCGTCCTCGCGCGGCCCACGCCCGGCGTACATCAGGCCGCCGCCGTAACCGGGCCGACCATACCGCCCGGCTGGGACGAATCCCCCTCAAGCTGGTTTCAGCGCGTCCCGATTATTGCCCTTGCCGTCATCGGTTTCCTCATTTCCCGTCACATGACGGCTTATCAGCTCGGTCATATAGATGGCGTCTGGGAACCCTTCTTCTCAGGCGTGCCGGACAACGGAAAGAACGGGACAGAAGAGATCGTGACGTCGTCCGTATCGGAAGCCTGGCCGGTCCCCGACGCCGGTGTCGGCGCCTTCACCTATATGCTCGAAATCCTGATCGGCATTGTCGGCTCCACCCGCCGCTGGCGCACCATGCCCTGGCTGGTCCTCATCTTCGGCATCATGATCGTACCGCTTGGCATTGTCTCGATTACCTTCATCGTGATCCAGCCGATTGTAATCGGTACATGGTGCACGCTCTGCCTCATCGCGGCCGCCGCAATGCTGCTGCAGATTCCCTATTCGGTCGACGAGATCATCGCCACCATCCAGTTCCTGATCCGCCGCAAGAAAAAAGGGCGCCCGATCCTGTGGGTGCTCTTCCGGGGCGACACGGATGAGGGGCCCGACGAGCGCGTGGAGGATGACCTGCTCCAGCCCCCCGGCCAGATCATCAGCAAGATGATCTATGGCGGGATGACTTTCCCATGGACGCTGCTCGTCAGCATTGCGCTCGGCGTCTGGCTGATGTTCACCCGGCTCACTCTCGGCACAGACGGTGCGCTGGCAGACGCCGATCACTTGCTTGGCGCGCTTGTCATTACCGTAAGTGTCGCAGCCCTTGCCGAACCCATCCGCTCGATCCGGCTGCTCAACATGTTCCTTGGCGCAGCTGTGGCGCTCATGCCCTTTATCGTGGACGCCAGCCTGGTCCAGATGGCTGCCGACGTCATCGTAGGCCTGGCCATTGGCGCTCTCAGCCTGCCTCGCGGCAAGATCCAGCATCGCTTCGGCGACTGGAACCGGCATCTGATCTGATTGGGTTTGCCTTGCGCGGCGGCCGGCAACGGTTTCCGTCACAGGCCGTCGCGGCCCACCGACTATGCGAGGCGTGGAGGGCCACCATCTGCATCTATGGAAAAGCCGGAAAAGTGGTGCGCCTACAAGGATTCGAACCTTGGACCCGCTGATTAAGAGTCAGCTGCTCTACCAACTGAGCTATAGGCGCCGGCCACTTCGAACACGCCACTTAATGCGTCGGCGCGAAAAATCAAAGAGCTAGACTTCATATTGCGGCAAAGAAGCAAAGGCGGTTTTTAGCGCCTCGCTCCAATTGTCTGAAATCAGATTGTAGTACGGGTCGTCCTCCTCGATCCGGGTCTTTTTCAGGATGTCGAGGCTGTCGGTTTCGTAAAGTAGAAGATCCAGCGGCAGGCCCACTGAAAGGTTCGCCTTCAGCGTGGAGTCGAAAGAGACCATGAGCAGTTTGACCGCTTCTGCAAAAGACATGGCCGGGTCATGCGCCCGTACCAGGATGGGCCGGCCATATTTGGTTTCGCCGATCTGGAAAAAGGGGGTCTCCTTGCTTGCCTCGACGAAATTGCCTTCCGGGTAGATCATGAAGAGGCGCGGCTCGCTGCCAGCAATCTGACCGCCAAGAATGAGAGTGGCCCGGAATGGGGATTCCGCATCCGGGCCTGTAGCCGGCGCGCTTTCCTTGATGACTTCGCGAAGCGTCTTGCCAATAAGGCGCGCGGCCTGAAACATGGATGGCACTTCAAGGATGGAAGGATTACGCTCCTCCGGTGCCTTGGTGCGCTCCTCCAGCATGCTGACCACGGCCTGCGTGGTGGCCAGGTTCCCCGCCGTCAGAAGAACGAAAGTGCGCTCACCCGGAACGTTCCAGGTGAACATCTTTCGATACTTGGAGATGTTGTCGACGCCCGCATTGGTGCGGGTATCAGACATGAAGACGAGCCCCTTATCGAGGCAAAGACCCACGCAATATGTCATTTTTTCTTATTGCTGCTGCTGTTGCTGCTGCACCTGAACCGACACTTCCAACCCCTGCTGAGCGTTCCCAAAGCTCAATCCCGAGACCGGGGCAGCATCCGTATAATCCAGCCCCGTCGCCACCGCGACGTAGCGCGTATCTGGCGATATGGCATTGGACACATCGAATCCGACCCAGCCAAGGCCTTCAGCATACGCTTCTGCCCAGGCATGGGAAGCATCCTGTTGCACACGGTCATCCATCATCAGATAGCCGCTCACATAACGGGCCGGAAAGCCGAGCAGTCGTGCGCAGGAAATGAAGATGTGGGTGTGATCCTGGCATACCCCGCTGCCGGCAGCGGCGGCCTCTTCCGCCGTGGTCGCCACGCCCGTTGTTCCTGTTTCATAACGAACGAGTTCGGCCACAGTCATCATCAGGGCATGGAGCCTGGAGACCTCATCGTTGAAAGCTGACCCAACCCGCTGCGAGATCTGCCGTATAGCCTCGCCAGGTGCAGTCAAAGGCGTCTTGCGGCGGTAGATCCATAATGGCGTCCAGCCGCCATGCTGGCCGACAATTCCGCTTTGGTCGTCGGTCAGAACCGTCCCCTCAGCCCGGATCGAGAGGAATTCTGCGCCCTCTTCAAGGCCGATAAGAAGCGTCTGGTTGTTGAACTCGTCCACAAACTGGACCTGCTGCCTGGCGCCCTCAAACGTCACCGACCAGTCCTCGATACTCTGTCCGCGCCGGGTCTTCGGCGTCAGACGGATCTGCTGCAGACCGTATTGGGCCGGCTCTGCAAAGTCATACCGGGTCAGATGAGCAATCTTGAGGCGCACGGCTCTCCCTTCAGGCGTAAAAGCGATAGTCTTGTTCGATCTGCAGGCCGAGCGCATTGTTGGCCTGCAGGATCCACTGAATGAACTCGTGCAGCCCCCCATCGAAAATGGTCTCAACATCGGTACGCGTCAGGCGAGCCAGGGTTTCGTCGCACATGGCGCGCGAGGGCCGGCTTTCTCCATACCCCTCTTCAAGATAGCCCAGATTGCGCGCGATATTGGTGTAACAGAAGGCAATGGAGCGTGGCAGGCGCTGATCAAGGATCAGGAATTCCGCGATCGCACGCGGGCCGGATTCCTTGTTCAGCCACGCAAAGCTGCGTTCGGCCGCCGCAGAACGCAGGATCGCTTCCCACTGGAAATTATCGATGGAAGAGCCAACCATCGAAACCGATGGCAGCAGCACGAAATATTTCACATCGAGGATCCGGGCGACATTGTCCGCCCGCTCGATGAATGTGCCGACACGGCAGAAATTGAAGATATCGTTGCGCAGCATCGTGCCATGTAGCGCGCCGCGCACCTGCGCGCTCTGCTGGCGGATAAGCTCCAGCACATTCGGCAGGTCTGCATCCGAAACCGGGCGGGCGAGCGCATCCTTGAGGCGCATCCACGTATCATTGACCGCTTCCCAGACCTCACGCGTCAGCGCCACACGGACGAGGCGGGCATTGCTGCGCGCAGCCTCAACGACCGACATGACACTGGACGGGTTCTCCCGGTCGCGCAGAAGAAAGTCGATGACTGAAGCGCGCTGTATCGCATCATTCTTGCCAAGGTACATTGCCTTGACGTTGGCCGCTGAAAGGACCGACTCCCATTCGGAATCGGCCGCCGAGGAGCGCGTCATTGTCATCCGGGAGCCGGCTTCGATGAGGCGCGCATTGTTTGCGCTGCGCTCAAGATAGCGGCACATCCAGAAAAGCCCGCCTGCTGTCTTGCCAAGCATCATGATTCAAGCACCCAGGTGTCTTTTGTCCCTCCGCCCTGACTGGAGTTGACGACCAGTGAACCCTTCTTCAGCGCAACCCGTGTCAGACCGCCCGGCGTGATATCGATCCCGTTGGGTGACACCAGAATAAAGGGGCGCAGATCCACATGGCGGGGCGCGAGGCCCTTATTGGTAAAGATCGGCACAGTGGAGAGCGCGAGGGTCGGTTGGGCGATATAACCATCCGGCTTGGCTTTCAGCTTGGCGCGGAAATCGGCGATCTCCTTGCGGCTGGCGGCCGGTCCCACCAGCATGCCATAGCCGCCCGACCCGTGGACCTCCTTGACGACCAGGTCGGCAAGATTGTCGAGCACATAGGCCAGCGAGTCCGGCTCTGAACACCGCCATGTCGGCACGTTCGGCAGCTTGGCTTTCTCGCCGGTATAGAACTCCACGATGTCCGGCATATAGGAGTAGATCGCCTTGTCGTCCGATATCCCTGTTCCCGGCGCATTGGCAATCGTGATGCCCCCTGCCCTGTAGACATCCAGAATACCAGGGACGCCCAGCATGGATTCCGGATTGAAGTTCAACGGGTCGAGAAAGGCGTCGTCCACGCGGCGGTAAAGCACATCAACCGGCGTATAACCTTGCGTCGTGCGCATGGCGACGCGTCCATCAATCACGCGAAGGTCATGGCCCTCGACAAGCTCTGCGCCCATCTCGTCGGCGAGGAAAGCGTGCTCGAAATAGGCCGAATTGTGGATGCCGGGCGTGAGGACGGCGATGACCGGCTTGCCATTACAGGCCGGCGGCGCACAGGCTGCCAGAGAACGGCGCAATCTTTTGGGATAGGTCGAGACCGGTTGCACCTGGTTCTGGATGAACAATTCAGGGAACATCTCAAACATGGTCTCGCGGTTCTCGAGCATGTAGGAGACGCCAGACGGGGTGCGCGCATTGTCTTCCAGGACAAAGAACTCGTCTTCTCCGGTGCGTACAATATCGGTACCCACGATATGAGTGTAGACGCTGCCCGGCGGTTCGACGCCGATCATCTTCGGAAGGTACGCCTCATTATTGGCGATCATATGAGCCGGAATTCGGCCAGCCTTCAGGATTTCCTGACGGTGATAGATGTCGTGGAGAAAGGCATTCAGGGCACGTACGCGCTGCTCGATCCCTTCCGAGAGTTTCTGCCATTCCCGGTTCGACAGGATATGCGGGACGATATCGAACGGAATGAGCCGCTCATTGGCCTCTTCGCGGCCATAGACGTTGAAAGTGATGCCGGTGCGCCGGAAGGCCTGCTCGGCCTCTTCGGTCTTGCGGCGCAATCTGGCGTTGTCCTCACCCTCAAACCATTGATGATACGTCTTATAGGGATCCCGTGGGCCTTCGCCCGTGCCAAACATCTCGTCAAATGGCGGCTTGTCGTTTGACATTCGTGCTAGTCTACACCTTTCCACAACTCAGTTTCACACGTATCGGCCGCTACTGACTGGGGCAATGGCGCAGACCTGACATATCGGGAGCTAGGTCACCTCTGCCTGAAAACCAGTCAAAGAAACCAAGCGCTTAAGCGTAACTCCTCAAAAGCCGCAAAAGCTCCCGCTCATTAAGGGCGCCTGAGAGTGAATGTGTCGGGAAAGCAACACTCATCCCTACCACCTGCTGACATGAATGCAACCGTTAACATCATGCGGCGTTGAGGTGGCATGAGACAGATGCACTATACCAACCCAGTCGCGCCGGTTGAGGGGCCGGAAGAAAGCCCCCCACTCGAAGTCGCGCTGCTGACCTGGGAATACCCACCTATTCCGACCGCGAAAGGCCGCGTCGCCTGCGAGGTTGCCCACGGTCTTGCCCGGCATGGCGTGAATGTCCGCGTTTTCACAATGGACCGCGACGACACCGTGCGTACAGACCACGAACGCATAGAAGTCATTGGGTGTGCGAGCCGCATCACGGGCCTTCGCCGCCTGATGCGCAAAATTCCCGGACTGGAACATGTCGCTGCGGCAGCCGCCTTCCGCGAACGCCTGCACGAAGAACATGAACGCCGCCCCTTCGACCTGATCGAGGCTGCCAATTGGGGCGCGCCAGCCGCGATGCTGATGAATAGTGGCCTGCCAATCGTGATCCGAAACTCGGCTCCACATAGCCTGGACGAACCTGATGAGGCCACGCTTGGCCAGCGGATCTCCAACCGCATCGTTGCCGGGATGGAGGCACGCTGCAATCACAATGCCGATGCCATCATTTCCAACAGCCGTAGCAACGCGCACGCTGTGCGGGACTGGTACAATCTCACGCCGGGCCTGATCCATATGGTGACCCCGCTTTCGGTCGATCCTCTGATCCGCAAGGCCGGCGCAGAAGCCAGCTTTCCCCCAGCCCATTCGCGCCTTCGCCTTGCCTATATCGGTGACGATAGTCACCGGAAGGGCTTCGATGAGGTGCTGCTGGGCTTCCAGAAAGTCACAGAACAGTTCCGCGATGAAGGCGAGCCGCTTCCAGAACTCCACCTTATGGGGCTGGAAAACGGGGCCCTCGATGCCCGCGCGGGCGAACTTGGCCTGCCAGCCAGCCTGATGGACCAGATCTTCGACTATGGCCGCGTAACGGATGAATCGATGACACACATCCTGGCGCGCTGCCAGTTCGTGCTCGCACCCTCGCGCTTTCAGTCATTCGGCTCCGTCTACCATGAAGCCGCGGCTTTTGGTCGACCCCTGATCGCCTGCGCTGAAGATCCGACCGCAGTGGAACACGTGCGCCGCCACGAATGCGGCGTGCTAACCGATGACTGCTCGCCTGAGGCGATTGCCGAAGCGGTAACAACGCTCTTCAATGATCGCACCGCGATGATGAGCATGCGCAAGGCCGGTCTCGAAGCGGCCAAATCCTGGACCCGTGAACAACTAGGCGCCCGGACGTTGCAGATCTACCGCCGCGCCATGCGCCTTGAGGAGATCCATATCCCCACCGCGCGGCCTGTTCCCGAAAAGCAAGGCGTTTTCCAGCACATCCATGTCTGATCGTTAGGCGTCACGAAGTAGCATCTGTCGCCCTGCGCCTCTCCCGAGGCGCTGGGTTTTTTTTAAGGCTGTGCCGAGAGGATTCATATCCAGGCCCATAAGGCCACCGCACAACCCATGTTGCGCCTGTCACGCTTATCTCATATCGCTCCAGACGGAGAAGACGCAGGATGACCGATTGGCTTTGGCCGGAAAGGCAGGGCAGCCACCATGGCTGATGTATCAGACTCGCCCCGCATTCTCATTACCGGCACAGCTGGTTTCATAGGCTTTCACCTCGCCCGTCTCCTGCTTGCCGAAGGCATCCGCGTTCAGGGCTATGACGGGATGACTGACTATTACGACGTAAGCCTGAAACAGAAGCGGCACGCCATCCTGTCTGAGCACCCGAACTTCTCGGCCACTGAAGGGATGCTTGAAGATCGGGAGAAGGTCGATGAAGTCGCCGATGCGTTCCAGCCCGACATTATCGTTCATCTCGCCGCGCAAGCCGGTGTGCGCCACAGTCTGGAAAACCCGCGAGCCTACATAAACTCCAATATCGTTGGCACTTTCAACGTCATGGAGGCCGCGCGCCGGCTTGAGGTTCGTCACCTTTTGATGGCTTCAACCTCATCAGTGTATGGCGCAAATACGGCCATGCCTTTTCGCGAAACCGACAAGGCCGACACTCAGCTGACGATGTATGCGGCGACCAAGAAGGCCAATGAGAGCATGGCGCATTCCTATGCCCACCTCTACAACCTCCCCACCACCATGTTCCGGTTTTTCACCGTCTACGGCACATGGGGCCGGCCCGACCTCGCCCTGTTCAAATTCGTTGACGCGATCCTCGATGACAGGTCGATCGACATATACAATCACGGCGACATGTACCGCGATTTCACACATGTTGATGATCTGGTGAGAGGGATCCGCCTTCTGATCGATACCGTTCCAGAGCGCCCGGCAGACGGAAAAGTACCCGAAGGCGACAGCCTGTCTCCTGTTGCGCCTTTTCGCATTGTGAACATCGGCAATTCCGAAAAAATCCGGCTTCTGGACTTCATTGATGCAATCGAGGAGTGCCTCGGCAAGACGGCGAAGCGCAACTATATGGGCATGCAGACCGGAGACGTACCGGCCACCTGGGCAGACCCGACACTCCTTCAGGAGTTGACAGGCCATCGCCCCAGAACCTCGTTCAAGGACGGCATTGCCGAATTCATTGAGTGGTTTCGCGACTATTACGGAAAATAGGAAGGCGACGCCTCGCATCTCATAGATGCTGAAGAACGAAAACCGGTTCTGAAAGGAAATGGTACGCCCAACAGGATTCGAACCTGTGACCTACTGATTAAAAGTCAGTTGCTCTACCGACTGAGCTATGGGCGCGCCGAAGCGAGGTTCCTAGTCGAGAGCCGGGGCGAGGTCAACGCACTGAGACCTCCTAATTGCAGGTCGGATTACGCCACGATTTTGCCCTCCTGCTCGTGTCTATTCGCTGATCATGAAACAGCGCCTTTTTCTTCTGTTGATCCCCATTACCGGCCTGCTCGCCGCATGCGCCAGTTCGACCGCATCGACAGCGTCAACCGCCACCAGCGCCGCCGTCAGCCAGACGCGCGCCGGCTTTACAGAGGCGGCGCTGTCACCGCTTGAGGATCTCAACCTCCGCAAGGACGAGATCCCGCCTGTCCTTGCGGATATCGACAATCCCTATGCTGTCTCACAGACGCTCGGCTGCGAGGACATCACCAGCCGCCTGGCAGAGCTCGATGCGGTCCTTCCGCCAGACTGGGACGCCGCCCATGAGCGCCAGGAAGACTCAAGTCTGTCCGACAAAGCCGCCGACACGGCCTCCGATGGTGTGCTCGGGGTGGTCGCTTCGGAGGCGCGCGGCCTCATTCCCTATCGCGGCTGGGTGAGACGCCTCAGCGGGGCCAACAGCCATGACAAGAAGGTCAAGGCCGCACTGGAACGCGGTAACGCCCAGCGCACCTATCTCAAGGCGATTGGCCGGATGAAATCCTGCAAGGGCATTCCTGACATCCCGAAAGGGCAAAAGCGCAAGAACCTGGTCGATTATCGCGGCGATGCGCCCTCAAGCGCCCAGAAAGAAGACCCGCCCGCCGGCCCGGTCGACCTTCGCGGGGCTAGGACGAGCGAGGCGCAGATTTCGTCGAACTCCAGCGCGCATTGAGCTCTGTGCGCAGAGCCTCAAACCTGTTCTCCGCAATCGCCAGCCGCATCTCGGCCATCAGCGCCTGGAAGAAGGCCGTATTATGCCAGGAGAGGACCATGGCGCCGAGATACTCCCCCGCCCTGATGAGGTGGTGAAGATAGGCCTTCGTATAGTCCTGGCTTGCCGGGCATGGCACCGCCGCGTCCACAGGGCTCATATCCTCTGCGAAGCGCGCATTCTTGAGATTGATCGGCCCCTCCCAGGTCCAGGCCTGTCCATGACGGCCCGCACGCGTCGGCAGGACACAATCGAACATGTCGATGCCGCGCGCGACACTTTCGACCAGATCGATAGGTTTGCCGACCCCCATGACATAGCGGGGCTTCTCATCCGGCAGATGCGGCACCGTCATGTCGATGGTGTCGCACATCTGGTCATGGCCTTCGCCCACGGCGAGCCCGCCCAGCGCGATGCCGCCAAAGCCCTGTGAGACAACGCCCCTGGCGGACTTCTCACGCAGGTCCGGATAATTCGACCCCTGAACAATGCCGAAGAGTGTCTGGCTCTCGCGCGCCCCGAAGGCTTCGAGGCTGCGCGCCCCCCAGTCCAGCGACAGGTCCAGCGAGCGCTCGGCCTCTTCATGTGTGCATGGAAAGTCCGTACATTCATCCAGCTGCATCGAGATGTCTGCACCGAGCAGGTCGGCCTGGATCTCAATGCTGCGCGCGGGCGTCAGGCGATGTTCGGAGCCATCGATATGGCTGCGGAAGGTCACGCCATGCTTGTCCATCTTGCGCAGCTGCGACAGCGACCAGACCTGGAAGCCGCCACTGTCGGTCAGCATCGGGCCTTTCCAGCCGGAGAATTCATGCAGCCCGCCGAGGCGGTGTACCCGCTCGGCACCGGGCCGAAGCATGAGATGATACGTGTTGCCAAGGATGATGTCCGCGCCAGCCTGTGCGACCTGGTCCATATAGAGCGCTTTCACGGTCGCCGCCGTGCCCACAGGCATGAAAGCAGGTGTGCGGATATCGCCGCGCGGCGTTTTCAGGACACCTGTGCGCGCCTTGCCCTCGCGGGCTTTTATCTCGAAAGGAAATGTCGCCATGGGCGAGGCTCCTAACGCTTATCCGCGCGCGCGCAATACCAGCCCATCAGGGCAACAGCAGACACGCATCCCCGTAGGAATAGAAGCGATACTTTTCCTTGATTGCATGCGCATAGGCCGCCTGCATCACCTCGGTCCCCATCAGCGCGCAGACCAGCATGAAGAGCGAGCTTTCGGGCAGATGGAAATTCGTTACCAGCGCATCGGTCGCCTTCAGCCTGTCGCCGGGCTTGAGGAAGATATCGGTGGGCCCCAGCGTGGACACAATCTGGCCGCCCTCCACCGAACTCTCAAGCGTCCGCAGCGCGGTGGTGCCCACCGGCACGAGGCGCCTGCCCCCTGCCCGCACGCCATTCAGCCGTTCAGCGACCTCCGGGCTGACCCGGCGCCATTCCTCATGCAGCCGGCCGCTTTCAAGCTGGCTCTCCTGCAGCGGCGAAAACGTGCCGAGGCCGACATGAAGGCGTACCCACTCTGTACCGATCCCCGCAGCCGCGATTTCCTCGCGCAGCCGCGGGGTGAAATGAAGTCCTGCCGTCGGCGCGGCCACCGATTGGGCTTCATCGCCAGCAAAGCTCGTCTGATAGGTCTCGCGGTCTCTTGCGTCGGCCGCCCGGCGCCGTGCGATATAGGGCGGCAATGGCATCGCCCCGAACGCGTCCAGCGCCTCGTCCAGTGCATCGCCCGACCGGTTGAACGTCAGCAGCAGGTCCGCGCCGTCGCCCTTCTCGGCGACAATGGCTTCAAATCCCTCGCCGAACCGGATCATATCGCCGGGCTTCAACCGCTTGCCGGGCCGTGCGAGTGCCCGCCACGTCTCAGGCGCCAGCCGCTCAACCAGATTGGCATCGACCGGGACATCTGAGCCAGCCTCATCGCGCGCGGGGCGCACGCCTTTCAGTGCCGCCGGAATAACCCGTGTATCATTGAAGATCAGCGTATCACCCGCCGACAGGTATCGCGGCAAGTCGCGCACCCCCGCATCTTCCAGCCGCCCATCGCCATGCACGACGAGCAGGCGCGCGGCATCCTGCGGCTCCACAGGCCGCAGCGCGATCAGCTCTTCTGGAAGATCGAAGGCAAAGGCGGAAAGGTCCACCCTCCCCTCCTATTCGGAAACGACCGCCGGAACGCGCATCACATCGCAGATGTCGGTCTCGTTCTGGTCGGCCTCGGCCAGGCGGGCAGTCCATTCCTCGGTATCGGTCCGCTGGATCCAGACCTCGGGGCGCTCATCCTCTGGCATATTGCTCACCAGATAAGCATGTTCCAGAACGTCCGGATTGCTGATCGGCGTCCCGTTCGGCTCCGGGCCCTTCTTGATCGCGCGCACGACGTCAAAGCCGTCAACCACGCGGCCCCAGGCTGTGTACTGCTTGTCCAGATGCTCGGCCTGATGGCGCATCAGGAAGAACTGGCTATTGGCGGAATTGGGGTCATTCGTCCGCGCGGTGGACACCACACCCGGACAATGCGGGATCCAGCGCTCGACGCTGGCATCGCCCGTCAGCTCGGCCAGGAATTGCGCCTGCGTCCCCATGGGAAAGCCCATATAGAGGCCCTGCGTGGCCGAATCCATCGGGCCGATCACATTCATGGGCATGTCGCCCGGCTTGGCGCGGAAGGTAAATTCACCCTCCAGGTCCGGCAGGCCAGAGCCTTCGCCATTCATTGCCTGGATATCGCCGCCCTGTGCCATGAAGTCGTCGATGACGCGGTGAAACACGGTGCCGTCCCACTTGCCTTCACTGGCAATGGTGCGGAACTGCTCGGCATGGCCGGGGGCAACCTCCGGCAGCATCTCGATGATGATACGCCCTTTGCTGGTATCCATGACGATCAGGTTTTCGGGCTCGGCCTTGCGCCACATATCCGGCGCAGCTTCCACATCGTCCATGCTATAGGCAGGCGGCTCGGGCGCGGCCTCGTTTTCCTGCGCGCACGCAGTTGCGCCCGCCATGCCTGCAAGAACCAGCGCGCTGACCGCAAATTTCGAAAGTGTCACTTATACTTCTCCAGAAGCTTTTCCCTGACACTTGGCGTGACGAAGGAAGTGATGTCGCCCCCCAGTTTGGCGATTTCCTTCACGAGCCGTGAAGCCACCGCCTGATGCTGAACATCCGCCATCAGGAAGACGGTTTCAATCTCCCGGTTCAGCTGCTCATTCATCGCTGTCATCTGGAACTCGTATTCGAAATCAGAGACGGCGCGCAGCCCCCGCACGATGACATGCACACCGCAGCTTTCGGCAAAGTGCATCAGAAGATTGTTGAACGGCTTTACCTCAATCGCGCAGTCGCGCGGATTGGGCAGTTTGGCAATCTCGGTCTGGACGATGTCGGTGCGCTCATCGAGTGAGAAGAGCGGCTTCTTGTCCTCATTGACGGCAACACCGATGACCAGCTTGTCGACCAGTTTCATGGCCCGGCCGATTATGTCGAGATGCCCGTTCGTGATGGGGTCGAACGTCCCCGGATACAAGCCAACACGTTCCATGACATCTCCCTAATGCGCTGCGCCGCCTGCGCTTTTCAAGCCGCGCGGGTCAGGCTCACTCTTCTGTATCGTCTTCCTCTTCTTCTACAAGACGCGCAACAGAAACAACCCTTTCGCCTTCATTTGTGCGAAGGACCCAGACGCCGGACGTCGCCCGTCCGGCAATCCGGATCTGGTCGACGCCTGTCCGGATGAGCTGGCCGCCATTGGTGACGAGCATGACCTGGTCATTGTCATCGACGGTGAAGGATTGCGCGATCTTCTTGACCGGGCCCTTCTTCTTGTCACCGCTCCAGATATTGTGCGCCACAAGGCCTTTGCCGCCGCGCCCGGTAACGCGGTAGTCGAAAGAGGACGAACGCTTGCCCATGCCATCATCGGCAATCGACAGGATGAACTGCTCGGCTGCGCCCATCTCGGCAATGCGTTCCGGGCTCAGCGCGGCTTCTTCCTCGCCGGCATCATCGGTCTCGTCATCGGCAACGGCATCGCTCTCGTCGATCTCGTCCTCGCCGCTGGCGGCGCGCCGCATCGCCGCGGCATGTTTCAGATAGGCGCGCGCCTCAGCTGAGCTGAACTCGATATGGTGGAGGACGGCCATGGAAATGACCTCATCGCCCTTTTCCAGCCTTATGCCCCGCACCCCGGTCGAGTTGCGGCCTGCAAAGACGCGCACATCGTCAACCTTGAAGCGGATACATTTGCCCAGCGCTGTGGTCAGCATGATGTCATTGTCTTCAGAGCAGATGCGGACCGACACAATGCCATCGCCCTCATCGAGCTTCATGGCGATCTTGCCGTTCCGGTTGACCCGGATGAAGTCAGACAGCTTGTTGCGCCGCACCGTGCCCGAACGGGTCGCGAACATCACATCCAGCGAGTTGCGGCTCTCCTCGTCATCGGGGAGCGGCATGACGCTTTCAATGCGCTCATCCTTGGCGAGCGGGAAGATGTTGACCAGCGCCTTGCCGCGCGATTGCGGCGAGCCAACGGGCAGACGCCAGACCTTCTCCTTGTAGACCATGCCTTCGGAGCTGAAGAACAGGATCTCGGTATGGGTGTTCGCGGTGAAGAGCCGCGTGACGAAATCCTCGTCCTTCATCGAGACGCCGGAACGCCCCTTCCCGCCGCGATGCTGGGTGCGGTAGGTCGAGAGCGGCACGCGTTTGACGTAACCGCCATGCGTCACGGTCACCACCATGTCCTCGCGCTCGATGAGGTCTTCATCGTCAAGGTCAGCATCGGCAAAGGTGAACTCTGACCGGCGCGGGACGGCGAACTTTTCCTTCACCTCGCGCAGCTCAGCGCGGATGATGTCCTGGATGCGCGGGCGCGAGCGAAGAATGTCGAGATAGTCGGCAATCTTGTCCGAAAGGCCCTTGGCTTCGCTGCCAATTTCGTCACGGCCGAGGCCGGTGAGGCGGGAGAGTTGCAGCGCCAGAATGGAGCGAGCCTGCTCATCGGACAGATAGATCGTATCGCCATCACCGCGGCGCGTGCGCTTGTCAGCGATCAGGTCGAGCAGCGGCCCCATATCCATGATCGGCCAGGCTTTCGCAAGCAGCTGCTCACGCGCCGCGTTCGGGTCAGGTGCGCTGCGGATGATGCGAATGACCTCATCGATGTTCGCAACTGCCAGCGCAAGGCCGACCAGGACGTGGGCGCGGTCGCGCGCCTTGTTCAGCTCGAACTTGGTGCGCCGCGCGACCACTTCCTCACGGAACTGGATGAAGGCCTGCAGGACAGCGCGCAGATTGAGCTGTTCCGGACGCCCGCCATTCAGCGCCAGCATATTGACCGGGAAAGATGTCTGCAGCGGGGAGAAACGGAAAAGCTGGTTGAGTACCACTTCCGGGCTCGCATCCTTCTTGATCTCGACCACGACACGGATGCCATGACGGTCGGATTCGTCGCGCAGGTCTGCAATCCCCTCGACCCGCTTGTCGCGGACCAGCTCGGCAATCTTCTGCACCATTGTGGCCTTGTTCACCTGATAGGGAATCTCTGAAACAACAATGGCCTGGCGCCCGGACTTAACGTCCTCGATCTCTGTGCGTGCCCGCATCAGGACAGAGCCGCGCCCTTCCAGCAACGCCTTGCGGGAGCTCGCATGCCCGAGGATCAGACCGCCTGTTGGAAAGTCCGGCCCCGGCACGATTTCCAGCAGCGCCTCGTCATCGATGCCCGGCTCGTCGATCATGGCCAGCGTGGCATCGACCACTTCGCCCAGATTGTGCGGCGGGATGTTCGTCGCCATGCCGACAGCAATGCCGCCGCCGCCATTCACAAGGAGGTTCGGGTACTGCGCCGGCAGGACCATCGGCTCCTTGTTTTCCTGGTCATAAGTGTCCTGGAAAGGCACCGTATCCTTGTCGATATCGGCCAGCAGGTACTGCGCCGCCTTCGTCAGGCGCGATTCGGTGTAACGCATGGCGGCTGGCGGATCATTGTCGATCGAGCCGAAATTGCCCTGGCCATCGACCAGCGTCAGACCCATGGAGAAGGGCTGCGCCATGCGCACGAGCGCGTCGTAGATCGCGCTGTCGCCATGCGGGTGATAGGCCCCCATCACAGCACCGACGATATTGGCAGACTTCCTGTGCGCCTTGTCCGGCGTGTTGCCGTTGACCTGCATCGCATACAGGATGCGGCGGTGCACCGGCTTCAACCCGTCGCGCACATCCGGCAGCGCCCGGCTGACGATGACACTCATCGCATAGTCGAGATAGGAGCGCTTGAGCTCATCCTCGATATCGATGGGGTCTATGCCATCCTCATGCGGTGCCTGTGGGGTTTCCGGCTCTTCTGGCGGCGTGTTTTCGTCACTCACGGGCTTATATGCCTCTTCTTGCCTCAAGCAGGCGTCGAATCGCCCGCAATCATTGGCTCTCAGACTAGCAGGCTGCCCCCGCCTATACAAACCGGGGCGCCGCTTTTCAGCAGCGCCCCGGCCAGGTCCTCAGCTTGCCCGAAAGACGCGTGACTACAACAGGTCGCCGCCCGCCGCCGCCGCCGTCGTTCCGTCCTTCTTGAAGGCCCTGATGACGTTCTTGCCGGTGATCCATTTGTGGACCTCATCCGGCCCGTCCACGAGCCGCTGCGAGCGGATATGGGTGTACCAGGCAGCAAGCGGCGTATCGAGCGAATAGCCAAGCGCCCCGTGCAGCTGGATGGCGGTATCGACGACCTTGTGAACCATGTTCGCAAGAAAGACCTTGGCAATGCCGTTCTCCTGGCGAAGGTCCATGCCATTCTCCGCCTTGTAGGCGATATGCATCAGCATGAGGCGCGCGATGTAGAGCTGGCTCGCGCATTCGGCCAGCATGAACTGGACGCCCTGGCGATCCTCCAGCCCCTTGCCGAAGGTGGACCTGCTGGTCACGCGCTCTGTGGCAAGGTCCAGCGCGCGCTGCGCCATCGCAACATTGTGCATGCCGTGGCGCAGCCGGCCATAGGCCAGCCTGTGCTGGCCCATGGCAAAGCCCTTGCCCTCGCCGCCCAGCAAATTCTCCTGCGGCACGCGAAGGTTCTCGAGCTTCACCTCGGCATGGCCGCCGCCCATCATCTCATAGAGAGGGCCGTGCACGGCCATGGTCGGGATATCGCGAACGATATTGTACCCCTCATTCGGCAGCTCGACGATAAAGGTCGAGAACTGCTCATGGCGCGGCGCCTCCGGGTTCGTCTTCGCCATGACCACCGCGATATCGGCGACGCTGGCGGCGGAGGAATACCATTTCTCGCCATTCAGAACGTAGTGGCTGTTGCCGTCCTTCTCGGCACGCGTCTGCATGCCTGTCGCATCGGCGCCCGCCGCCTTCTCCGTCATGGAATAGCAGACGCGCTTTTCGCCATTCAGGATGGGTTTGAGGAATTTCTCTTTCTGATAGTCCGTGCCATGCGCCAGCAGCGTCAGCATGGTCGCATCATCCGGCCCCTGCGAATTCATGGACAGGGCGCCGAGATGGCTCTGCCCAAGCTCCATCTGGACGAGCGCATTGGCCAGCGGGCCAAGCCCCATGCCGCCATGCTCCTCGGGGATGAAGGGCAGCCACAGGCCCTGCTTGCGCGCCTTGGCGCGCAGCTCGTTGAGGACGGTCTTGTAGTCCTCACCATTCTCGAGCCGCTTTTCGGCCGGGATACACTCATCCTGCACCCACTGGCGCACCTTCTCGCGGACCTTTTTCGCCTCTTCCGGAATCGTGAAATCAATCGCCATGTCTCTCTCCCTTATCTTGTCTTTCGCTGAGGCTAGGCGGGAATGAGCCCCCTGCACAGGCCTCACGCAGCGTCGCCCGGAACGGACAAAGCCGGACAGGACATACCGGCCCGGCAGCCTTGCGGTCGAGGCGGATGCGCCTAGTCTCCGGGCAGGACAAGGGAGACCACCGGATGCGATTTTCACAGACACGCCGCCAGTCGCTTCAGCTTATTGGCGCGGGGCTTATTGCTGGCTGCGCCGCCCACCCGGCGCGACGTCAGAACGCGGACGCCTCCGGAAGCTACCGCAGCGGGCCGGCCCTGCCCTTCCCGGTTCAGGAAATCTATCCCTGCGAACACGCCGGCCGCATCCACTTAGCGGGCGGCTTCATCGCAGAAGACGGCGCGATCACAGGCCCGACCGATGCGCATCACGCGCTCGACCCCGAGAGCGGGATCTGGCAACCACGCGGCGCCCTTCCCACACCCCGCCATCACCCGCAGCTCGTCAGTCTGGCGGGCAGCCTTTATTGTATTGGCGGGTTCGAGGCAGGACCGGAGGGGGGCTGGCAGATGCAGTCCACAGCCTGGCGTTACGATGAGGCCGCAGACACCTGGACCGATGCCCCGGCCCTGCCCGGCCCGAACGGCGAAAGCACAGCTGGCGTGATCGGCCAGACACTCTACCTCGCCGGTGGGCGCCAGCCGGCAGCAAGCCGAAACCTCGACTGGAACGACCACGCAGATACCGCAGCCCTGCTCGCTTTCGATGGCTCACACTGGGACCGCCTCGCGCCCATGGCCTATCCGCGCAACAGCGCAGCAGGCGGCGTTATCGACGGACGCCTGCATGTCGTGGCGGGCCGCACGGTCGAGGACGGCAATACACCGGTGCACGAGGCCTATGATCCCGCCACCGACCGCTGGGAAACACTGGCGCCCATGCCAAAGGGACAGGGCGGCCTTGCCAGCGGCGTTGTGGACGGAAAACTCTACACCTTTGGCGGCGAATGGTTTGAGGACGGAGGCGGCGTCTACCCCGATGCCTGGGTCTATGATCCAGATCGCGATAGCTGGGCCAGTCTTGCAGACATGCCAAAGCCCCGCCATGGCCTTGGCGGTGTCGCGCTTGGCGGTGATATCTATCTTATCGGCGGTGCCGCGCAGCGCGGCGGCAACCAGACAAGTGCGGCAGTTCAGATCTATACGCCTTGACCTTGCGTCCTGCCCGGGCAAATAGCGCGAATGGCTGATACATCCGAAACCGACGCGCCCATTGTCCCCCACAAATGGTATGAGGATGTGCAGGCGCTTGTCCTCGGCACATTGCTGCTCAGTTTCGGTGTCATCATGTACAGTGAGGCGATGCTGATCACCGGCGGCGTTGCCGGCACCAGCCTGCTGGTCGAGTTCGCCACCTCGCTGACCTTTGGCCCGGTCTTCTTTGTCCTGAATCTGCCCTTCTTCGCGCTCTCCATCCTGCGCATGGGCTGGGGCTTCACCCTCCGCACCTTCGCCTCCGTCGCGCTTGTCTCAGTTCAGACACGGCTTCTGCCAATGTGGGTGGATTTCGACTTTCTCGCGCCAGCCTACGCCGCTGTTGCTGGCGCGGCGATGATGGGGGTGGGCCTTGTCGTCCTGCTGCGCCACCGCGCGGGCATTGGCGGGGTGACGATCCTGTCCCAATTCCTGCAGGACCGCGGCATCATCCGGGCAGGCCTGTTTCAGCTCATCGTCGACCTGATCATCCTGGTGGTCGCGCTCTTCATGCTGCCATTGAAGCTCGTGGCACTGTCTATCGTCGGCGCGTTCGTTCTGAATCTCACCGTCGCGATCAATCACCGCCCCGGCCGCTATCGCGGGATGAGCTAGAGCCTATCGCTCCGCTTCTTCAGACTGATCGACGGGCCGCGGGCGCAGGTCGCTCATCTCGATATGCCATTTGCGCTCTTCGGTTGACGCGCCGGGCACATCGTTCACGCGGCTGAGGAGAAGCGGGCCTTCCATCCGATAGGCATCGCCATTGTCCAGCTCGCCTTCCATGGTGACCGGCACCTCATAATAGAGCGTCCCGGCAGCACCTTCCTTACGCGCTTCGCCGAAGCTGATATCGATGGTGCGGTACTTGCTGAACGCGACTTCGAACTCTTCGGCATCCATACCGCTCGCCATGCCGCTTTCGCCCCAGACCTGACGTGCCGTTTCCCACTCACGCGATTCCAGCGCATCGGCCCAGCGCTGAGCCACGTCCGCAGGATCGCCGGCATCGACGGGTGGCATGGAAGGATCGACAGGCTGGTCTTCCTCACCGGCTGCAGCCTCATCCTCGATGGCATTGTCCACCAGAGAGGACTTATCGCTGCCCATACTGGCCTCGTTCCCGGTCGCGTCAGAGACGTTGACGGACTCGCCGCCGGGCCCGCAGGCGGTCATGGCAAGGCAGGCAAAAGGGATAAGGGCGTATTTGATCATGTTCTGGAAGCTCCCGTCAGACCGGGTAAAAACGGCCAGCCTGACGAGGCGTTCCCTGGGACTGCGACGTGGCTCAGTCTGACGGCATCGACCCGGAAGCCGAGCCGGCCAGCGGCCAGCGACACCCGAGACCCAGAAGGGCCTGCCCTAGAACGGGATCTCGTCTTCAAAGTCCTGATTGAAATCCTGCGGCGGACCGTCAAGCTGACGCGGACCACCGCCGCCACCGCCACCATAGCCGCCGCCGCCCATACGGCCGCCACCGCCGCCGCCCTGGCCACCGCCGGCGCTATCCAGCATCACCAGCGTGCCGTCGAAGCCCTGCAGGACGACTTCGGTGGAATAGCGGTCATTGCCACTCTGATCCTGCCATTTGCGGGTCTGGAGCTTGCCCTCGATATAGACCTTGGAGCCCTTCTTCAGGTAATTCTGTGCCACCCGGACCAGACCGTCGGAGAAGATGGCGACCTGATGCCATTCGGTGCGCTCGCGGCGCTCCCCGGTATTCTTGTCTTTCCAGGTGTCGGAGGTCGCAATGCGCAGATTGCACACCTGGCCGCCATTCTGGAACTGACGCACTTCCGGGTCGGCGCCCAGATTGCCAATAAGGATGACCTTGTTCACTGAGCCTGCCATGTCGCGCTCCATTCATTACGGCTTCGAATCCAGCCTTGGGTGTAATACGTCACTTGGCGCCTGTCGCCCTCACACCCCATATTTCCACAATCGGCAGCCTAAATGGCTGCAGACGGCATAATGTTCATTTTTTGTTCTGGTCGTCAAGCTGGACTCCAGTTACACATGATACTTCAACGCAAGACGAGGCGCGGTCCCGAAAGGCTATGTCGATGACGTCACCCGATCTTCGCATGATCCGCGTGCGCGGCGCGAAAGAACACAATCTGAAGAATGTCGATGTCGACATTCCCCGCGACAAGCTCGTCGTGCTGACGGGGCTGTCCGGTTCGGGCAAATCCTCGCTTGCCTTCGACACGATCTATGCTGAGGGCCAGCGGCGCTATGTCGAGAGCCTTTCTGCCTATGCGCGCCAGTTCCTGGAGCTGATGCAGAAGCCGGATGTGGAGAGCATTGAAGGGCTCTCGCCCGCCATCTCCATCGAGCAGAAGACAACGTCGAAGAATCCGCGCTCGACCGTCGGCACCGTCACCGAGATCTACGACTATATGCGTCTTCTCTGGGCGCGCGTCGGCATTCCATATTCGCCGGCCACGGGCCTCCCCATCCAGAGCCAGACCGTCTCTGAAATGGTCGACCGGACGATGGACCTGCCGGAAAAGACCCGTCTTTACCTGCTCGCGCCGATGATCCGTGGCCGCAAGGGTGAGTACAAGAAAGAGTTCGCAGAGCTCCTTAAGAACGGCTTCCAGCGCGTGAAGGTGGATGGCGAGTTCCACGACCTCGAAAGCCCGCCCACGCTCGACAAGAAGTTCAAGCACGACATCGACGTCGTCGTGGACCGGGTCGTCATCCGCGAAGGCATGGAGCAGCGTCTCGCCGAGAGCTTTGAGACCGCCCTCGGCCTCGCAAATGGCATCGCCGTTCTGGAATACGCAGACCTCGAAGAAGGTGAGACAGAGCACAAGCGCATCACCTATTCGGCCAATTTCGCCTGTCCTGTCTCCGGTTTCACCATTCCGGAGATTGAGCCGCGCCTCTTCTCGTTCAACAATCCGTTCGGCGCCTGCCCGGCCTGTGACGGGCTCGGCGAACAGTCAAAAGTGGACCCGGAACTCGTCGTACCGGACAAGGATCTCTCCCTTGCCAAGGGCGCCATCGCTCCCTGGGCACGCGCTGCCTCTCCCTATCAGACTCAGACGCTGCAGGCGCTTGCCGACCATTACGATTTCGACCTCGACACCGCCTGGAACAAGCTCAAACAGCCCGTGCGCGACGTGATCCTCAACGGCACCGGCGATGAGGAAATCCAGTTCGTCTATGATGATGGTCTGCGCCGCTATGAGGTGAAGAAAACCTTTGAGGGCGTCATCCCCAATCTCAATCGCCGCTACCGCGAGACCGACAGTCAGTGGGCGCGCGACGAGATCTCGAAATTCCAGTCCGCCGCCCCCTGCCCGGCCTGTAATGGCAAGCGTCTGAAGCCCGAAGCCCTGGCCGTGAAGATCGACAATCTGGACATCTCGGATGCGGCCGAATTCTCGATCAAGCATGCCGGCGACTGGTTTACGCAGGTCGTCGACACGCTGAATGACCAGCAGAAGGAAATCGCGACCCGCATCCTTAAAGAGATCAATGACCGGCTGATCTTCCTCAACGCGGTGGGCCTCGAATATCTCTCGCTATCGCGCGCATCCGGCACCCTGTCGGGCGGCGAGAGCCAGCGCATCCGCCTTGCCAGCCAGATCGGCTCGGGCCTTCAGGGCGTGCTTTATGTCCTCGACGAACCCTCCATCGGCCTTCACCAGCGCGACAATGAACGCCTGCTGGAAACACTGAAACGCCTGCGCGACCTCGGCAATTCGGTGCTCGTGGTGGAGCATGATGAAGACGCCATCCTCACGGCCGACCATGTCATCGATATGGGCCCGCGCGCCGGTGTCCATGGCGGCGAGATTGTCAGCCAGGGGACGCCGGAAGAGATCATCGCCGATGAAAACAGCCTCACCGGCGCCTTCCTCAATGGCAAGGAAGAGATTGCCATTCCGCCCAAGCGGCGCCTCAAGAAGAAATCCCGCTCGCTGACCATAAAAGGCGCGACCGGAAACAACCTCAAGAATGTCGACGCGACCATCCCGCTCGGCACGTTCACGGCAATTACAGGCGTCTCCGGGGGTGGCAAGTCCACGCTTATCATCGAGACGCTCTACAAGGCGCTGGCCCGCAAGCTGAATGGTGCCTCGCAGGCCCCTGCCCCCTATGAGGGCCTCGAAGGGCTGAACCATCTCGACAAGGTCATCGATATCGACCAGTCGCCCATCGGCCGCACGCCGCGCTCCAACCCGGCGACCTATACCGGTGCCTTCGGCCCGATCCGCGACTGGTTCGCCGGCCTGCCCGAAGCCAAGGCGCGCGGCTACAAGCCAGGCCGCTTCTCCTTCAATGTGAAGGGCGGTCGCTGCGAGGCGTGTCAGGGCGACGGCGTGATCAAGATCGAGATGCACTTCCTGCCGGATGTCTACGTCACCTGCGAGACCTGTGACGGCAAGCGCTATAACCGCGAGACGCTGGAGGTTCTCTACAAGGGCAAGTCCATCGCCGACGTGCTCGACATGACGGTGGAGGAGGCTGAGAAATTCTTCCACGCCGTGCCCAGCATCCAGTCCAAGATGGAAACGCTGAACCGCGTCGGTCTTTCCTATATCAAGGTCGGCCAGCAGGCGACGACGCTCTCAGGCGGCGAGGCCCAACGCGTCAAACTCGCCAAGGAGCTGTCCAAACGCGCCACCGGCAAGACGCTCTATATTCTGGATGAGCCGACAACGGGCCTGCATTTCGACGATGTGCGCAAGCTCCTCGAAGTGCTCCATGAGCTGGTCGATTCCGGCAACACCGTTCTCGTGATCGAGCACAATCTCGACGTCATCAAGACCGCTGACCATATCATCGATATCGGCCCTGAGGGCGGCGATGGGGGCGGGAAGATCGTCGCCATCGGCACACCGGAAGAAGTTGCCGCCAAGAAGGATAGCTGGACCGGCCGTTTCCTCGCCGAGACCTTCCGGCGCCAGGATGAACGACGCGCCGCCTATGCCAAACGCCTGAAAGCCCAGAAGGCGGCGGAGTAGCGCCGCCCTCCTCATCTAGCTCATGCAAATACGTCCGGCGCCTGCGCGGTCCCGCCACCGCGCGGGTCGGTCTTTGCCGCAAGACCCGCAGGGCCGGCCCAGACATAGAAAAACAGGCCCTGCAGCATGAGCAGCACGACATAGGTACCTATGGCCGGTGCAAGGAACTCGGCCTTCAGGAAGAACATCAGCACCTCTGCCGGATTGGCTTCCATCTGGTCGATATCATTGAAATTCGACATCAATGTTGCCACCAGCGCCGCTGCGCCAGCCGAATAGGCGATGGTAAAGATGAACCAGAACGCCACGGCCAGGATGGCATAGGCAAAGAAGAGCGGCAGGACGCGCCCGCGGCTTGCACCCCATGCATGGAAGAAGTGGACCCTGCGGTCGCGCACCGTCAGCGCCGAGGCGGGTGACAGGCGGACCGCGACATAGGCCCAGGCCAGTCCCGTAACAAGGAAGACAGCGGGAAACCCAAGGCCCAGAAAGAATGTTTCGCCATCCCCGATGGTGACGAAGATGGCAATCAATATGCCTGCAAGGATGAGGCTCAGCAGATAGCTGATGATAAAGAACACAAACCACAGAAGCCCCACCAGCAGCAGGCGCAGCTCATCGCCGCCCAAGCTGAGCCGGAAGCCTTCCTCGCGCACATAGCGCCGGTGGATCGCTGCTTCGAAGACCACCCAGAACAGCACGCCAAGGATAATGAGCAGGATCCATGAAAAGGCGATCCGGCCCACCATCCCGGTCACCTCACGCGTGAGGATGATTTCCACCTCTTCTCCCGCGATCAGTCCTTGCGCCGCGCGCAGCGCCGTATCGAAGGCCACTTTGATCAACGGCTGGAACAGGAAATAGGCCAGACCCGCCATCAGCGTCACGCCGGCAAGATAGGTCAGCGCATATTTCCAGATGAAGCCGCCCGGTCCGCTTGCCCGCGCGAAATGGAAAAGGGCATTGGCGAAACTGAAACGATGAGTCACGACGCCCTCCCCCCAGCCGCCTTTTCCCCTTAAGGTGAGCCCTCAGCCAAACGTCATATCAGCGTCAACGCGATTGGGCGACAGCCTCTGGTAAAGCGCGGCCGAAAGGCCGTGTCCCAGCCAGTAAAATGGCGCGAGCAGAAACACGCACAGGCCGACCAGGCCGGCAAAGGCCGCATCGCCAAGCTCGGCCCCGGCGCCGGGCGGCAGGGCATAGACGCTGACGATCACCGTTCCCCCGCCCACATGCAGGACAAGGGAGGCCACCAGCGACAGGACAAGCCACGGAATCAACTGAAGGCCCACCCAGAGAAGCGCGATCCTCGCCACGTGTTTTGACGTCCACGGCCAGCTTCTGAATATGGTGACATGCCGCTCTGCCACCGTTGCCGCGCCGAACAGGAAGAGGCGAAGCCCCAGCCAGACCAGCGCGCCAGCAGCGATCACCAGCAGGGCATAGAGAATGATCGCCGCCCCGGAGTCCGATAGCGCCTCAACAGAGCGCCAGATGTCACCCGCTGACTGTCCGCCCTGCGACGGGTCATAGCCGGAGGCATCGATCAGCACGCTCGAAAAGATCGAGAAGAACAGCATCAGAAGAAAGATCAGGATGGCGAACAAGGCATAGACCGCCAGGTTCGCGGCAAACAGCCTGATCGTGTCCCGCATCGTGCTGCCCGTGCCTGCTTCCGGCAACAGCCGCCTGTACATGGTGGCGGACCAGAAACTGCCCGTGAAGATGACCACCGCGCCCAGCAGCGTCCAGTAAAAGAACGGCTCACCGCCCGCCTGCGCCAGCCGGTTCACATAGGTCTGCCCCGCCACCGCCGCCGCCAGCAGGAAAAGCCCCGGCAGCGTCGCAAATGCAACGGCGCGCGCATTGGCGATGGCGTCCCTCGAAATGGATGCGGTCTGCAGGGTGGAGGCGGTCATTCTGCTGCGTCGTGCCTGCTGCAGCCACTGGCGGAAGAACCAGCAACTGCGTTGCCGGTTCTTCCCCGTGGAAACTTACTGATTTGCACTGCAGGAGAGCCCTGCCTGCATCACGAAGCTGACGAACTGGCCCTGTTGTTCAGGCGACAGATCATTCATCATGTCCTCTGCAGCCGAATCCCCTTCGCGCGCCGCTTTGGCAAACTTGTTGTAGAGGTCGGAATCCAGGTTTTCCTTGGCCGCATCGGCCATGCACTCGCAGGCTTCCTTGTTCATGCCGCCGTCCTCGACGCATGAGTCGACGATGGCCTCATGATTGCCACCGCCGCAAGCGGCCAGAACAAGAAGGCCAGCAGATGCGAGTACAAACTTTTTCATCGGAATAAGTCCTTTGGTAATTCCTATTTAAGGCTCGATAATTTCACGAAATTCCTGCCAATGCCAGCGCAATCAGGTCATTCGCGGCGCAGAAGCCTGTCCCAGCTAAGGCGGCCCTTGCGCCGCTCAAGGAAGTCGGTCTTCACCGCCATACGGTCATAGTCTTCGCGCACCCAGTCCATGAAAGATTTTCCGCTCTCGGCAGTATCCTTGAGGTAGGCTTCAAAAAACGCGTCCAGCATACCGGTCTTGCCGGATTTGACGTGAAGATATTTGCCCGACAGCTGCTCCAGCGCCTTCTTCACCGGCTGGCCCTGGCGGAAGATCATGTAGAACGCGCTCATCAGCCCGGCCCGGTCCGCCCCGGACTTGCAATGCATCAGCGCTGGATAGTCGATGGTTTCGAAGAGGTCACGCGCCGCCTCGATTGTCTCCACCGTCGGCGTGTCGCGTGAAAAGACCTGGAAATCGACCAGCTTGATGCCAGCCGCGTCACAGGCTTCCTTCTCCAGAAGATAATAGCCCTTCGTGCTTTCCCCGCGCAGATTGATGATGGTGCGGATACCGCGCGCTGCGGCATGTTCGGCGACCTGCCGCGGATTGGGCTGGTTCGAGCGCCACATCTCCGGGCTGATCTGGTGCAGGTTCTGGAAACCCTCGCGCAGGAAGCCATGATCGCCAAGGATCAGCTCACGCTGCGCACGCAGCCGCCCGCCCGCGCTCGTCATGTCCGCGGCCACATGCGGCGGCTTTTTGCGCTTCTTGCGCTTTTTCTTCGGCGTCTCGCCCTCGGGCTTGTCTGGCGGCGGTGTCGTCATGGCGAAACGGGCTATCCCGCCGCGCGCCCGGACGCAAGAATAAGCGCGCACCGCTTAAACCTGCCGGTAACCTGCCCTGCCTAGGCTGCAAGCACAGACCGGCCCACACAGGGACAGGGGATGAAACTCAATCGGCTCAGTCGCGGCATCCTGCTGGCAAGTGCAATCCTTGCCGGCAGCTATATGCCAGCCGACGCCGACACCATCCGCCTCGATCCGACATCCCTCGAAATCGGCATCGCCGCAGGTGAGCGCCAGCGCGATCTCCTCACCCTCACCAATGAAACCGCCGAAACGCTGGACCTCACCCTTGGTCTCGCAGACTGGGCCCTGTCCAGCGACGGGGAGCTGACGCTGATCGCGCCCGGCGATACCGAAACCTCTGCTGCCGGCTGGGTGCGTGTCTCGCCGGGATTTGTCACCCTCGCCCCCGGTGAGCAGCGTGACATCCTCATCGACATCATTGCCCCGTCAGATTTTGAGAAGACCGGCGCACGGCGCACCGCGCTTCTCGCTTCCAGCATTGCCCCGGACACCCGTGCCGGCCACAACAACACCCTGCGCAAGCTTGAGGTCGCAAGCCTTGTCTATCTGACCGGCCCCGGCGCCTACAGTCAGCCAGCCATCCGCGATGTCACGCTTTCAAAGGAGCGCGGGACCGCCAGGCGCATCGATCTCATGATCGAGAATACCGGCAGCGCCCATGCCCGTCTTCAGGGCAGCATAGAGATTGATGGGAAAGGCCGGGCGGTCACCATCCCGCTCGCCAGTCTTGTCGTATTGGGGAAGAGTTCGCGGACGTTCAGCATGCCGGTGCGCGAGGTCCTGCCCGCAGACGCGCGGGTCAGTGTAACCCTCATCGACATGGCCGCGCCGCAGTCACCGGAAGGCCGGTCTGCCCTGCCACGCTACACCGCGCCGCTCACCAATCAGGCATCTTTCCGGTAGCCGAGACCTTCCAGCATCGACACCGCCTCATAAAGCGGCAGTCCGACAATCGCCGTGTAGGAGCCATTGATCCGTCTGATGAAAGGTGCCGCCTGCCCCTGGATCGCATAGCCACCGGCCTTGCCCACCCCGTCGCCCTGCTGCGCATAGCGCTCGACCTCAGAGCCGGTGAGCCGCTTGAACACGACACGCGATGTCACGACCCGGACAGATATCCGCCCATCCGGCGCGCAGACTGCCAGACCTGACAGCACCTGATGCGCCCGCCCCGAAAGCAGGCCCAGGCACTCGGCCACCTCGCTGGCATCGCCCGCCTTGGGCAGCATGCGCCGGCCCAGCGCAACCACTGTGTCCCCCGCAAGGGTAAAACAGCCGGCCTCATGGACATGCAACGCCTTTTCGCGCGCAAGGCGTTCGGCCAGCGCGGCGGGCGTTTCGTCTTTTAGCGGGGTTTCGTCAATATCGGCGGGCTGGACACGGTCTGGCACAATCCCGGCCTGTGCCAGCAAGTCGAGCCGCCTCGGACTCGCGCTCGCCAATATCAGGGGCGCGCGCGTCGCTAGGGTCATGACTATTTGAAGCGATAGGTGATCCGGCCCTTGGTCAGATCATAGGGCGTCATTTCGACGAGCACCTTGTCGCCCGTCAGGATACGGATGCGGTTCTTGCGCATCTTGCCGGCTGTATAGCCGATGATTTCGTGATCATTCTCCAGCTTCACGCGGAAGGTCGCGTTCGGCAGCAGCTCCATGATCGTTCCGTTGAACTCGATCAGTTCTTCTTTTGACATTGGCACTCCTTGTTCAGCCACAAAAGGGAAAGACGGCCCTTCCGCGCGGCAGATATGGCGCGGTTCGTAACTTTCGTCACGTGGAAGAGCAAGCCGTAAAACACGGCGGCTGCGGCGCCCGCGCCTGCCGGAAGTAACGGCTCGAGGGGGGATTTGGTGCCAGACACCGCAAATTTCAATTGCGCACCGGCCATCAAGGTGCCGCCCGGCCTGTGCCTCCATCCGGCATTTCCTATGCCGACGGGCCGCGTGTCTGGCCTGCATGCAGGGCACAGATCAGCGTGAAAAGCCGGCGGGCAGTATCGAAATCCACCTCGATCTTGTTCTCCAGCCGCTCTGCCAGCAGCGTCGAGCCCTCATTGTGAATGCCCCGCCGCGCCATGTCGATCGCCTCGATCTGATGCGGGCTCTGGGTCTTGATCGCGGAATAGTAATTCTCGCAGATCATGAAATAGTCCCGGATAATTCCCCTGAAAGGCGAAACCGACAGGATGAACATGTGGACCTTGGTCTGATCCTCCAGCCGGATGTCGAACACCAGCTTGCGCTCAAGCATGGAGAGGTGGAGCACATAGGGCCCACTCTCATCGCCGATCACGCCGAAAGAGTTTTCCTCGATCAGGTCGAAAATGGCGACGCGGCGCTCATGCTCTGCGTCAGGACCGCTGGACGAGAGCGTTTCCTCATCGATTTCGACGGCGACCAGACGCTTATCCGCCATCTCCCCCACCGCTATTGGTGCGAATGGAAACCGACCGCGCATGCGCCGGCAGGCCCTCGGCCTCAGCCAGGCGAAGCACGGAGGGCGCAAGGCTCGCAAATCCTTCCGGCCCGGCGCGCTGGATACTCATCCGCTTCATGAAATCAGTCAGGCCCAGGCCGGAGCTGAAGCGCGCCGCCCGGCTGGTCGGCAGGACATGGTTCGACCCCGTCACATAGTCGCCCAGCGCCTCTGGCGTGTAATGACCAAGGAAGACCGCGCCGGCATGCCGGATCTGCGGCAACAGCATGTCCGGATCGCTGATAGCGAGCTCCAGATGCTCGGCCGCGATCTCGTTGGCAATGTCTGCGGCCTGGTCAAGATCCTTCGCCAGGATGATGGCCCCATGGTTTTCCCAGGCGCTGCGGGCGCGCGTCTCTGTGGACAGGCTTTTCAACTGCTTTTCCACAGCTTCTTCCACAGCCTTACCCACAGGCTTTTCCACAGTGATCAGAATCGACTGGGAGGATGTATCGTGCTCGCACTGGCTGAGAAGGTCGGCCGCGATCCAGTCGGGATTCGCGCTCTCATCGGCAACCACCAGAATCTCCGACGGGCCTGCAATCGTATCGATGCCAACCCGGCCGAACACCTGCCGCTTGGCCTCTGTGACATAGGCATTGCCGGGACCGACAATCTTGTCGACCGGCGCCAGATGCCCTGCCCCAAAGGTCAGCGCGGCAACGGCCTGCGCCCCGCCAACCGGGTAATACTCATCGACACCAGCCTTAAGCGCGGCATAGGCCACCGCACTGGAGAGCTGCCCGCCCGGCGCAGGCGCCGTCATCACGACCCGTTTCACCCCGGCGAGCTTGGCCGGCACGGCATTCATCAGGACCGAACTTGGATAGGAGGCGAGCCCGCCCGGCACATAGACGCCAACACTGTCGAGCGGCGTCCAGCGCCAGCCCAGTTCAATGCCCTCGGCATCCTTGAAGAAATTGTCGCTCGGGCGCTGGCGCTCATGATAGGCCTCGATGCGTGCCGCTGCGAAATCTATGGCCTCGCGCAATTCCGCCGGGCACCCGGCTGCAAGCGCATAGAGGTCCACATTGTCGGACTGCAGAGTCACCGGATCCAGAGTCAGCCGGTCGAATTTGGACGTATAGCGCGCAACGGCTTCGCCGCCCTTCTCGCGCACATCGGCGAGGACATCTGAAACCGTCTGCGCGACATTCTCCACTTCGCCGCGCGGCTCATCCAGAAACGCCTTCAGCGCGTCGGCAAAGTCGCCCCTGGTGCCGTCAATCCATCTGCCCATCAGCGTCTCCTGCGCTCATGCTCTGGCATGCGGCGCGTCGTCCATTCATAGTCACTGTCGAGAAGAGTGGCGTCCAGCACCTCAACTTCAAGCGCCAGCTCACCGTCGCCTGCGAAATGCAGGCGCACAATACCGCCCGGCGGCTCTGGATTTGGCTCGAACTCGATGTTCAGGATCGAATAGACAAGGTCCGGGTCGGCCCGCGAAACGCCGCGGGTCTTGACCGCCAGCACGCCGTCAAAGGCCAGCAGCGACCGGATGCGCGTCTTCGGCGCGCGTTTCGGCTCGCCCAGCGCCTCTTCCCAGCGAAAGCGGTTGATCTCCAGCGAGAAACGGCGCTGACGGCTCTCATAGCGGAAGTTCTCCGCCTTGATCACGGCGTCCTGAACCGCCGCCGAGATGACGGTGAGGTCATCGCTGTCTTCAGCGATCAGCCGTAGCGGTGTCTGCTCTGCCATACTCTGGTCCCCGGCCTCTAGCCTTCATCCTCATCGCTGACCCGGCGCACATCGGCGCCCACAGCTCTCAGCTTGTCTTCCAGCCGCTCAAATCCCCGGTCGAGATGGTAGATGCGGCTGACTTCCGTTTCACCTTGGGCAGCGAGGGCCGCAATGACAAGAGAGACAGAGGCACGCAGGTCCGTCGCCATAACAGGGGCGCCTTTGAGCTTCTCCACACCTGTCACGATGGCTTCAGATCCCCGCACGGCAATATTCGCCCCGAGACGTGAAAGCTCGGGCGCGTGCATGAAACGGTTCTCGAAGATGTTCTCGCGAATGATGGAGGTCCCGCGCGCCAGCGACATGAGTGCCATGAACTGCGCCTGAAGGTCCGTCGGAAAACCGGGATGCGGCGCGGTGTCCACATTGACGGCCGTCAGCGGTTTGCCGGTCGTCTCGATCTCGATGGTCCCCGCCTCCTTGTCGGCCTCGACCTTCACACCCGCATTGCGCAGCGCATGATTGATCGCGCTCAGCGCGGCGACCGGCGCATTGGTCAGCGTGACATGACCGCCAGCAGCCGCCACGGCCATGGCATAGGTGCCCGCCTCGATCCGGTCCGACATCACCTTGTGTTCGGTGCCGTGCAGCTCATCGACGCCCTGAATGGTGATGGTTGAGGAGCCTGCCCCCTCGATCTTCGCGCCCATCGCGTTGAGACAGTCGGCAAGATCGGCAATCTCCGGCTCGCGCGCGGCGTTTTCCAGAACCGTCTCGCCCTTGGCCAGCGTCGCAGCCAGCATGGCGTGTTCCGTCGCCCCGACAGAGACAAAGGGAAAGACAATCTGCGCGCCCTTCAGCCCGTGGATCGCCGCCGCCTTCACATAGCCCTGTTCGACCAGCAGGTCCGCCCCCATCGCCTCGAAGGCCTGCAGATGCAGATCCACTGGCCGTGCACCGATAGCGCACCCGCCCGGCAAGGAGACCGTCGCATGGCCATAGCGCGCCAGCATCGGGCCCAGCACGTTGAAGCTCGCCCGCATCTTTCGCACCTGCTCATAGGGCGCGATCGTCGAGGTGAGGTTTTCAGCGTTCAGCCGGCACACCGTCTCGCCCTTGGGCCAGTAGACCTCAACCCCCAGCGTCTGCAGGAGCTGCGAGAGGAACCGCGTATCGGCCAGATTCGGCATATTCGTCAGCGTCAGCGGTTCAGCCGTCAGCAGGCAGGCCGCCATCAGCTTGAGGGCTGAGTTTTTCGCCCCCGAAATCGGGATTTCGCCGGAAAGCGGCCGTCCGCCAGTGATTTTGAGTTTGTCCATGGGCTGGTCTTATAGTGCGCCGCGTGGCCGGGGAAAGGCGCGAATGCGGTCATTCGCCGGCAGGGCTGCAGACACCCTAAAATGACCTGCCTGCCAGGCGGGCAGTTACCCCTTATCAGGCGCGGTCAGTCCTTGTCCTTCGGCTTGTCCTCACGCGCCTTCCGGGCGGCCTGTTTGCGCCTTTTGAGATTGTCGCGCAGCGCCGCTTTCAGCCTTGCTTCGCGCTCGCTCTCTGTTTCCTTAGCTGCCATTTGTTCAGCTCCATGTCTGAAACGGTCTTTTCATCATTCGCGGCATAAGCTAAGGGCGTGCCTCACACGATCAAATGCCGCGGTAGCTCAGTGGTAGAGCGCGTCATTGGTAATGACGAGGTCGACAGTTCAATTCTGTCTCGCGGCACCATTCATTTTCCGGCTTGCTTTGCAAAATTTCGATCCAGTGGATCGAAAACAGGAAATGAATGCCCCGGCAGGGGCGGTGCCTGCCCCTTCTCACAGACGCGTCCAGAACGGTTGCCTTCTCGCATTGCGATTCTGCGGTCGCCTTCTAATCGCGAACATCTGCCAGACGATCGCCCCGCGTGGGTGACTATCAAACGCGCCCCGAGACGTTTTTGCGCAGTACACCGACAATCCTGTAACCTAGGTTAAGTAGAGCGTCTTTGCCGGGCCGGGGTGTCATTTTAAAACCCGGCAAATGAACACTCTCCAATCACTTCTGACTGCTTCCATCAAAAGCGCGCCGACGGGCATGCTGGCCGGACTTGATAGCTCTCAAGATGCAGAGAGGACCAACTCCCCCATCGCCTTGGCGCGGCGCCTGGTGGCAGCGACCTACCGCTTTTTCAAGCGGAGCGTTTCCGAGAGGAGACGGCGACTGATCAGCAAGGCGGAGACCTCGTTCCGGCTTGCTGAGCTTGAGGACAAGCTCTTTGTCGCGATCCGCAACACCCCGCGTGAAACCCTGCAGCGTCTCGCCAAACGGCGCTCAGCCGACGCGGACAGCGCCGCAAGTCATCTGGCGGCCCGCGTGAAAATAGTCGCGCAGAACTGGCTCGATGCACGGTCGTACCAGTCTGCTGCAAACTCTACATCAGCGTGTGGTTAACTTGTTTGACACTCTTAATGCGTGTTCATGCGGTCGATGTCTGCCTGAAATACTGTCCGGATCCGGAGCGCAAGCCATGACCAGCGGAGACCCAGCCGAGCTGGCCGACATGAGCGGGGAAACCTTCCCTGCCGCGCTCCAGCTGGAGCCAGGGCGGCCCGACAACCTCAAACGCAAGGAACAGGATAAGTCGCGTCCGGAAATTTCAGTCCTGGCGCTCAAGATGGGCCGCGAACGAATCTTGATCTGCGAGAAAGGCTCCCGGAGCGGGGATCATGGTAATTAAACCCCGGTCCGACTCCCCTGCGGGCCCCTTATCGGCAGCGCTATCAGCGCTGCTGGAGCTCTCTCCACAGGAAGAAGCGGCGATCAGAGACCTCAGATTGGAGCCGCGGGACATCGCACCGGGAGAAGTCGTAGCGGACCTGAATGAACCGCCTCCCATTCTCGCAATCAAGAAGGGATGGCTCGCCGCTGAACGGAGCGATAGCCACGGACGGCGCCGGATTGTCGAAGTCCACCTGCCTGGCGACCTTGCCGGCCTTGCCGACCTCGCTTTGTCGGCATTGCCGTACCGTATCTATGCCCTGTCACACGCGACGATCTACACCTGCGGTCGGGACCAGCTGGAAGGCCTGCTGAGCGCCGCTCCGAGACTTGGGTGTGCCTTTGCCTTTCTATCCAGCGAGCTGCAGCAGCTGCAGTATGAACGCGCCTGTGCCGCGCGGACGGGCAGCGCCCTCGCCAGGCTCGCCCTCTTCATCCGTCAGACGATGAACCGGTTGAGCAGAGACCCGCATCACAGCGATGACCAGTTTCACTGCCCGATGACTCAGGAAGAGATCGGGGCGTTCATCGGCATCAGCAACGTCCATGTCTCGCGCACGATCAAGGCTCTCGAGTCGGAGGGCTGCATCGAACGGCGCAAATCCTTTATCCAGATCCTCGACGGCGAGGAGCTGGACAGGCTTGCCGGTCTGACCTTTGCGCCCCCTGTGCGCGACCTTTCCTGGCTCCCCGGCGAGACGGCGCGGCGGCCGGCCGACTTGTCCTGAGGCACTTTCCGGCCGTTCGCTCGACGTCCCGGCCTTGCAGGACATGACTGACGTGCCTCTGACCCCAAAGCAAAAGGGCCGCACCCTTCCGGCGCGGCCCTCCCGATTGGTTCGCTGTGGTGAGCCTTAACCGCCGAAACAGTTATCGCTCTTCAGCCAGTCATCGATGGCCTTCAGCGACTGACGATGATGGTCGGGCCACCATGGCAGGCTGTGCGGCATATCCTTGATCTCCACGAACTTCGCATTCACGCGGCCCTTGACCGCATTATAGAAGCCGCGGCCTTCCTTGATCGGCACGCGCACATCACGGTCGCCATGATAGACGAGGATCGGGATGTTCGCCTTTTCGGTGTTCTTGCTCGGATCCATACCGGCCAGCGTTTCGCCCTGGACGATGCGCTGGATACGGTCCTCGCTCACCAGGCGGTTGAACAGCGAGAGGTTTGAAACGCCGGCACCGGCAATCGCGCACTGATAGGGGCTGTTCTCGCGAACCGTCGCGGCAAAGGCTGCGAAGCCGCCATAGGAATAGCCGAAGATGGCGAGCTTGTCGGGATCGGCAATGCCCTGGTCGACGAGGTATTGCGCCCCGTCATCCTTGTCGTCCTGCATCTTCTGGCCCCACTCCTTGTCGCCCGCAAACCACAGCTCACGGCCGAAGCCGGTCGAGCCGCGATACTGGGGCTGGAGCACGGCATAGCCACGCGAGGTCAGGAACGGCACCCAGCCGGAGACGTCCCAGCCGGCATAGTCGCGCGCCCAGGGACCGCCATGCGGCAGGATAATCGTCGGGATACGCCCATCGGTTTCCGCCTCATACCCCTCCGGCAGAGACAGAAGGCCCGGCACTTTGAGACCGTCGCGGGCCGAATAATAGATCAGTTCCGTCGTGCCGATATCGGATTCGTCGATCCAGGGCCGGCTGTCACCAATCGCCGCGACCTTGCTCTTGTCGACCAGCATGTAATAGGTCGGCGGCTGGTCAGAGGCCTCGGTCGAGAAGAGGATACGATTGCGCTCGTCGGCTGTGTCGATCAGATCGACCAGCTGGCCCGGAAAGGCCTGCTCGAGCCCTTCCTGAATGGAGCGCATTTCCGGATCGAGCCAGTAGGTCTCGACCGTGGCCGCCGCATAGCGGAAGCCGAGCGGCTCGTTCCAGTTCTCTTCATCGGTGCCCAGGATAACGCTCGTCGCGGAAAAATCCGGGTGAGCGAAGACCGGGTCGGAACTGAATTCGTCCGTCTGCGGATCATAGAAATAGACTGCCGCCTTGTCCGAGAATTTGTCGGTGATCATGTAATAGCGGCCAGACGCCTCGTCATAGCCAGCCACGTCCATCTGATAACGGTTGGAGGCGAGGTAATCGAGCGCCTCCTCGTGCTCCATCTGGCCTGTGCTCTGGTTCAGCATATAGGTCTCGACACGCCAGTCGCCATCGCCGGCCGCCTCAATGCCCTGACGCACCAGGATCCGGCCATCGCGCGGGTCGGTGAAGGCGATCTGCTGGCGGCCAGATCCATTGTAGATGAAGGTTTTCGCTCCCGTCCGCATGTTCACGCGGTAATACTCTGTCTCGCCGTTGCCGACATTGAAGTAGCGGACGATGACCTGGTCTTCCTCAAGCGGCAGCCTATTGGCGATACTGGTCGTATTCTGGAGATCGCGGCACTGTTCGAGCTGCTTGCTGGCCAGACGTTCGGTGCCAAGACCCGCAATCCCTTCATCCAGATCATTGAGATCCTTGGAGCCGACATAGAATTTGGCCACAAAAGTCTTCACAGCGCCTGCGCCGCCACCCTCGGTACAATAGGTCTGACCGGTCCATGCCTGGCGCCCCGCGACGAAGACATTGTCCCCCGGCAGCGCCTGGATCGCAAAGAACCGCATCTTGTCGTTCGGCGGCGTGATCCGCGAAGGCACAAGCGGTTTGGAGGTGTCGATCGTCTCCGGCAAATCCCAGCTTGCCAGCGAAAGGGTTTCATTGTCCTCGCCCGGCGTCGCGATGAGGCCGACCATATAGGTCCCGTCATTCGACATCGAGAGACTGGAGATGTTCGGTTCCTTGGCAAAGGCCTCTATCGGTACCGGGTCAGCCTGTGCGCTGAGGGCCAGGCCAAGGGCGCCCGCAGCTATAAGTGAGTGCCGCTTCATAGAAGCTTCCTTCCATATTGAATTCATGGTTTGGACACTTGCCCATGCAACGCTTTCGGTCAACTTCGGGGCGCAGGCGCACGATTATACCCCCTAGAGGTTAAGCCGGGCATTTCCGGGCCCCTAATGTCACCGAAATGTCACACGATCGTCCCATGCGCACAAGCCGGTGCAACTGAGGGTTTACGGCTCTGTAATGTGGCAGGCATGCATAGGTATCCCGGCATTCAGGGCGGGACTCAGGGAATAAATCATTCCGATCTTAAAGGGGTATCCATGTCGATAAAGAACGATCTGCGGTATCTTGCGCTTGGCTCCGTAGCCTACAGCGTTTTCGCCTTTACGGGCGTTGCCTACGCGCAGGAAACCGACACAGACGAGCCGGTCATCACGACCGAAACGCAGGACGAGAGTGACGAGCCGGAAGCCCGTCAGGAACGCGTTGTCGTCACCGGCTCGCTGCTGAGCCGCGACGAATTCAGCTCGAGCTCGCCGATTCAGGTGATCACGGCTGAGACCGCCACGCTTGAAGGCCTCGTCGACACCGCCGACATCATTCAGTCTTCCAGTGTCGCGTCCGGTTCCGTCCAGTTCAACAACCAGTTCAACGGCTTCGTCGTTGAAGGCGGTACGGGCATCAACTCGATCTCGCTTCGCGGTCTCGGTGCCCAGCGCTCGCTCGTTCTTCTCAACGGCAACCGCCCCGGTCCGGCTGGTACGCGCGGCCAGGTCGGCTCGTTTGACCTGAACGTGATCCCCGATTCCATGATCCAGCGCGTCGAGATCCTCAAGGACGGCGCTTCGTCGATCTACGGTTCTGACGCTGTTGCCGGTGTTGTGAACATCATCACCCGCACCTCGATCGACCGTCCGGAAATCAATGTCGCCGTCAACGCTCCCTATGGTGGCGGCGGCGCAAGCTATTCCGTCGATGGTGCCTATGGCTGGAACTTCGATGCAGGCAACATCCTTGTCGGCGCCGAATACCAGAAGGAGGAAGCCCTCCGCGTCGGTCAGCGCGACTACCTGAACTGCCAGGAAGACCTGGTCTATGATCCGGACACCGGCCAGCGGGTTGACCGCGAGAACCGCTCCATCACCGGCGGCCTCACCACGCGCAACTGCTCGAACATCTACATCAACACCTTCATCGACGCGCTCAGCGGCGACCGTTACATTCCGTCCCCGGACGGTGTGACCGTTGGTCCGGTGCCGGGCTATCGCCCCCGCCAGAACGAGCGCTACAACACCGGAACACCCGGCGTGGCGTTCTATGAAGACGTTCTGACCGATCCGCGTCAGCAGTCAACCATGGCTATCAACGAGACTGAGCGTGTCAGCCTCTACGGTCTTGGCAATATCAATGTTGGCTTCGCCGACTGGACGACCGAACTTCTGTACACCACCCGTGATACGACCGCAGAAGGCTGGCGTCAGTTCTTCCCGCTCATCGGCGGCGCGTCGGTGGCCGGATTCGGCCTCGATTACGCAGACAACCCGACCTATGATAACCCGCTGAACTCTGCCGTTCAGCCGGTCATCATCTTCCCCTCGAATACCGATGTGACCGTCGACTATTACTACGGTTCTACCTCGCTTGACGGCGATTTCGGTAATACCGGCTTCCTGTCGAACTGGAACTGGAGCGTCGGCGGGTCCTATTCGCGTTCGGAAGGCGATTACACCAACAATGTCATCCTTGCCGACCGCTCTGGCGATGTAGATTTCGATGCTGACGGCCCGTCTATCGACTATTTCGATCCCCGTATCCTCGCCGGCAACTTCACCGACGCCGAGTACGATTTCCTGACCACGCAGGACACCGGCAACACGGTCTATGAGCAATGGCTCGTGAGCGGTGTCGTGACCGGCGAGCTGTTTGAGCTTCCGGCCGGCGCTGTTGGGGTGGGTCTCGGTGTCGAATACCGTGACTTCAGCATTGATGACCAGCCAGGTCAGGAGTCGCTCGACGGAAATGTCTGGGGCGGCAGCTCCGCTCTCATAACCAAAGGCTCCGACAACGTGGCTGAGATCTATGGTGAGGTCGAAGTGCCGATCCTGGCAGGCCAGCGCTTCGCAGAAGAGCTGTCCCTGAACCTCTCTGGCCGTGCGTTCGATTATGAGTCCTACGGCTCGGATTCGGTCTACAAGGTTGGTCTCAACTGGCAGGTCATCCCGACGGTTCGCTTCCGCGGCACCTACGGCACCTCCTACCGCGCCCCGGCTCTCTATGAGCTGTTCCTCGGTAACCAGACGTCCTTCCTCAGCCAGACTGCGATCGACCCGTGCATCAACTATGGTGAAAGCTCGAACGAGAACATCATTGCCAATTGCGCGGCCGAAGGTATTGCGCCGGACTATACCGGTGCAGGCTCTTCCGCCACGATCGTCTCAGGTGGCGGCGCCGGTCGTCTGGAAGCCGAAACTTCCACGGCCCAGACCTTCGGTGTGATCTATACGCCAACCTTCGCGGACCTCAACGTCGCTCTCGACTACTTCGAGATCGAAGTGAACGATCAGGTTGCTCAGCTCGGCGCGGACGTTATCATCGGCGGTTGCTACGGCTCCCAGAACTACCCGAACGAGTTCTGTAACCTGTTCGAGCGTGCCCCGGGCGACGACCCGACCCGCGCTAACAACATCACGGACGTCACGGACAACTTCCTGAACGTGAACGAGCAGGTGAGCCGCGGTCTCGATGCCACGATCCGCTATACCCATGACTTCGACATGGGCACGCTGATCTATGAAGGCCAGGCCACCTGGACCTTTGAAGACCTTCAGCGTCTGTTCAGCGCGGACGCGGAATCTGGCTTTGAGGATGACGACTTCAACGGCAGCATTGGTGATCCGCAAGTGACCGCCAATATGCGTCTGTCCTGGGAAACCGGCGACTGGACGGTGAGCTGGTTCTCCGACTTTGTCGGCCGGATGTCCAACGCTTACCTGTCTTCGGATTCGGTACGTGGCTACTTCGGTTATCCGGGCGGCGCACGCTATATCGATGACACGGAAGCTGTCTGGTACCACGACATCTCTGCACGTTGGGAACAGGACACCTGGGCCCTGACCGTCGGCATGTCTAACGTCTTCGACGAAGAGCCGCCGATTGTCTCAACCGATGTTGCAAGCCGCCGCGGCAATGTGCCGGTTGCTGCATCACAGTATGACCTACTTGGTCGTAGTGGCTTTGTCCGGGTCCAGAAGACCTTCTAGGCTTTCGGATACATCCATCTAAATGAAGGCGGGCCGTTTTTATCGGCCCGCCTTTTTTCTTGCGCCTTTAGTCTGCGGCGTCGCGCTTGGGACCACGGTCCCCGAACCACCACAGCGTTGCCGTGGTTGCCGCGAAGGTCGCCGTTCCGCGCTATCTCGCCAGAACTTCCACTGGGTGTCGGTGCAAAACACAGGAAGCCCGCCACGACACTGGCCCAGGCCATATTTTTCTGATTATTGAACCGGATCTTTCTGACAGAAATTGCGCGCCACCGTGGCTGAGTACTCATCCAGACTGGGTAGCCCCGCTTCAGCCCGCAATTCATCGACTTTGTCTGGGTTTTCCAATTCGAAAGGCTGCCAGAGCCCACCACCAACACAATATCCCTGGGTGCCGTATATCTGGCGTCTGTCTTGTTCTATTCGAATTCTATCTTTCAAAAACGCTATGTTTGAATAGCTCGTATTTCCATGCCGCCAGCTCTCTTCCATCATCTCCAATATCGACGATTGCCAATCGAGATCGGGGTGATGTTGCACCATTAAGAATGCCGCACTTTCCGCATCGGGGCCGCACCTGGCCTTCGAGAACCATCCATGTTCCTGAACTTCCCCCGCCAACCATCTTTTATGATTATGATCAATCTCGTCTTTGACAGCGGCATATTCTTCCGGAGGCAGAGCGAAAACATCCACCTCTTCAAGTTCTTGCCCTCTATACTTCAGCAGCTCTTCGCTCATATAAGAGTCAATTGCAGCCCGCTTATACAATTCACCAAGATTGCATGCATCCTCAGGGCCGGCCTGGTCAGCTAGATATTCGAAATAGTCCGACGCCGAATTTATCTCGCCGTCAAACGTGTCTTCATAGCCGATTTTCTCCAGAGCTCTGGAATACGTTTGCTCGGCCCCCGTCTGCGCTGACGCCCAAGGCAGCCCAACGAAAACCACTACCAAGGAAACGCCGCTCAATCTCAACGGGTGGCCAAGTCTATTTTCCGATTTGGTATTAGCCATTTATCATCGTCCTTTGGGGCCATCCGATTTCGGTCTTGAGAGCGGCATTGCTCTGTTTTCACCAAGACCCGGCTTTTACGCAAACGGAAAATTATCTTTTGGTAGCATATTGCTACATCAATAGTTGAAGGCGGGCCGTTCATCGGCCCGCCTTTTTTCTTGCACCCTTAGCCTGCCGCCTCGCGCTTGGGACCACGGTCCCCGAACCACCACAGCGTTGCAGCGGTTGCCGCGAAGGTCGCTGTTTCGGTGATGGCGGCGCGCTCCGCCGCATCCGCGCCGAGCCAGATCATCGCGGAAATCACCCACAGCAGCAGGGTCAGCCCCGGCCGGGTAATCCCGCGCACCGCGTTCACCCAGGGGTAGCTCTCGCCAATCGCCGCCTCGGCCGCCATCGATGCTTCCAGACCTGCCCATCGCCCGCTCGTCTCCGCCAGCGCGAGTTCCGCCTCCGTCTCTTCGGCCCGTGCCTCACGCTGCAGCTCCAGCAGCCGCGTTTCATGGCCCCAGCGTTCTGTCTCATGCCGAAGGCGCTGGCGCGTCTCGAAATAGCCGGCCACGCGCCCCAGCGCGGTACCGATCAGGCCGAACAGCCCGCCGCCTGCCGCGCTTGCGGCCACTCCCGTTATTGGATCCATAGTTTCTCGCTTCCTGGATAATACCAGCGCGCTGGCCGCGCCCGCCTGTCGACATGGAGGAAGCTCCGCCCAAGGCCGAGCCCGGTGAACCCCGCCCCGATGGCCGCGTCCAGAAGGGTGTGCCGGTCATGACCGCTCAGCCTGATATCCGCCGCCACCTGCTTGTGCCGTGACAGGGGCGCCCCGCCGACCGCCGCATTCCAGCCCGCGCACCTGTGCCCGGAATTGATGACAAGCGGCCCGCCGGCCTCTGCCCGCATCGCTTCCAGCGCATCCAGAAAGGCCGCGTCATGCCAATATTCGCCGCCGCAGAAACGGCCCCCGCACCGGCAGGCAAGCTCACGCACAGAAAAGTGGGGCCAGCGCCAGCTATCTCGCAGACGCAATTGGCCAGACTGAAAAGACGGGTAAAGCATGGGCGAGGCTTCCTCCTTCGACAGGGGGAAGTATCGCCGCCAATACCACCCGGTCGGAAAGACCGGATGGCACAATCAGATTATCTATTCAAAAACCGCCACTTACCGGATGTTCTGTATCCGGACGACGCAGAGTCTATCCCGCCGGAGAAAAGGCCCGCCCGGTGGAGAGGGCGGCGATGGCGGCATTGTATTCCTGCTCCAACTTGTCGACGAATTTCGCCGTCGGCATCCGCTGCTCGATGGCGCCAATCCCCTGCCCGCAGCCCCAGATATCCTTCCAGGCCTTGGACTTCTGGTTGCCGCCAGAGCCGAAATTCATCTTGCTGGGATCGCTTTCGGGCAGATCATTGGGGTCGAGCCCCGCGCGCGCAATCGAGGGCGCCAGATAGTTGCCATGCACGCCGGTAAACAGGTTGGAATAGATGATGTCCTTCGACGCGCTGTCGACGATCATATCCTTGTAGCCCTCGGCCGCGCGGGCTTCGTCACAGGCGATGAAGGCAGAGCCGATATAGGCAAAGTCGGCGCCCATCGCCTGCGCCGCGGCAATCGAGCCGCCATGCGCGATGGAGCCGGACAGCGCCAGCGGCCCGTCAAAGAACTGGCGGATCTCCTGGATCAGCGCGAAAGGCGACAGCGTGCCGGCATGCCCGCCCGCGCCTGAACACACCGCGATCAGGCCATCGGCCCCCTTCTCCAGCGCCTTGTGCGCGAACACCGTATTGATGACGTCATGCATGACGATCCCGCCATAGGACTGGATCGCGTCATTCACCTCGGTACGCGCGCCCAGCGACGTAATCACAAACGGCACCTTGTACTTCACGCAAAGCTCAAGGTCCTCTTCGAGGCGGTTATTCGTCTTGTGGACGATCTGGTTGACGGCAAAGGGCGCCGCCGGCCGGTCCGGATTGGCCTTGTTATAGGCGTCGAGCTCGGATGTGATCTGGTCCAGCCACTCATCGAGCTGTGAGATCGGACGCGCATTCAGCGACGGAAAAGAGCCGACAACACCGGCCTTGCACTGGGCAATCACCAGTTCCGGCCCGGAAATGATGAAAAGCGGCGAGCCGATCACCGGCAGACGCAGATTGGACAGGATTGGTGGCACGGACATTGGCGCTTCCCTCTAGAACAGATTCCTCACTGCCGCAGACCTAAACACCCACACCGCGGCGGCAAGAGATGACGCAACGAAAATTGCTGCGGGGCTGCCACCCGCCGGATTCAGGCTGGAAGTCTGCTATCAACCTATCATAGGATTGATGGTGAGGAGGGGCGCTGATGAAGCTAAACGATATCACCGTCAATTATCTCGCCCAGTTCTGCTTCGGGGCGGCAGCGATAGCCTTCACTCCGGTATCGGGCGGCGTCACGGCAGGTGTTGGGGCAACGGCGCTCGTCGCGCTCTTCCATGCTGAGCGCAAGAAAAAGAAAGCTGCCGCCCAGCTCGACAGCGATAAGGCGCTCAGCCAGATCACCGCGAAGATTGCCGATACATGGCGCGACAACCTCCCGGCGGAGGGCCGGCACGAATATCTGAAACAGGTCCAGCTCGCAGAGGAAACGCTTCACACCGCCCTCCCCTACTGCACGATGGACTATGCCACCCTGGCCGGAACGACGACGGAGGGCGCCGGAAAGTTCCCTGACAAGGCGACCAACCTCGTCATGGCGCAGCTGGCAGACATCGCGCCTGAGGCCTTCGGCCAAGACGCCCCCGACCTCAGCAAGGCCTTCGCCCGCGACGTGATCCAGTCCGCCTTCATGGGCGCCATCGAAAACGAAGCCTATTTCAGCAAATTCGAACCCCAGCTCCTGCTCGCCATCGCGGAGAAGCTGGGTGACATTTATGACATGCAGGTCGCGCTGAAGGAGCTGGCGGAGCGCAATTACGAGACTTTGGCGAAGGTCGATGCGCGCACAAAAAAGATGGACGTCAAGCTCGACCAGCTGCTCGCTATCGTCGGCTCCCTGGCGCTCAAACGCGCCGAAGAAATTGGCCTGAACGCGAAACAGATCGAGACGATCACACTAAGTTTTCTTGATCAACAGATTCCCACCGAACTTTGGGGGGAGAAGCTGGTAGAGGGCGCAACACGCCTCATACAACTCGAAGAAGACCTCGCCCGGCTCACCAATGACGAGGTCGAAATCGCTGCGATCATCACCCTTGCCCGCGAGGCCATTGACAGAGGTGATATCGACGGCGCCGACCAGCATCTCGCCGAAGCCGTGCGGCGCGACGAGGAGGCGGGCGAGAAGCGCCTTCGCCGCGCTGCAAAGAATGAAGGCCGTCGCGGCGACCTCGCAATGACCGAAGGCCGCTACATCAAGGCCGCCGATCACTTCGCCCGCGCCGCCCGGCTCATTCGGCCTTTCGATGCAGAAGACCGGGCGCGGCTGAAACACCATGAAGCAAATGCCGCCTATGAGCGGGGTATTCTGGATCCCGAACGGAAGAGTCTCGACCGCTCGGTCTCCGCCTACCGCGAAGCCCTCAAGGAGTGGACCAGAGACCGCGTGCCTCTCAATTGGGCCACCACCCAGAACAATCTCGGCAATGCGCTCGCGACCCTCGGAGAGCGCGGCGATGAGCAAGCCCTCAAGGACGCCATCACCGCCTATCGGGACGCCCTCAAGGAATACACCAGAGACCGCGTGCCCCTCGACTGGGCCATGACACAGAACAATCTCGGCAATGCGCTCTGGACCCTCGGAGAGCGCGGCGATGAGCAAGCCCTCAAGGACGCCATCACCGCCTATCGGGACGCCCTCAAGGAATGGACCAGAGACCGCGTGCCTCTCGACTGGGCCACCACCCAGAACAATCTCGGCAATGCGCTCCGCGTCCTCGGGGAGCGCGGCGATGAGCAAGCCCTCAAGGACGCCATCACCGCCTATCGGG
>Ga0310345_10000311_pt1 | contig 83509 bp, 67 predicted proteins | sample HC15DNA20500_MG_FD_204667 | JGI IMG/M metagenome (GOLD analysis project Ga0310345, IMG submission 204667) | Marine microbial communities from station ALOHA, North Pacific Subtropical Gyre - HC15-DNA-20-500_MG | ecosystem: Environmental > Aquatic > Marine > Oceanic | place: Pacific Ocean: North...
GTCGCGGGGCCAGCGCGCGAAGCGCGCGAGGCCCCGACGGAGTCGGGAGGGGGGCCCCATGGGCGCTTCGCCCCATGGGGGGAGGGTTTGCACCAAACCCTCCAAACAACTCAGCGCACGTCGGTGCGGTCGAAGCGGCCGCGCACGCACTGGTAGCGGCGCAGGCTGACGTCGCGCCCCAGGGGCGTGGCGACGAGCACCGCCTCGCCGGTCCAGATGGCGCGGGAGCCGGGGGGCGCGACGTCCTCGGGGAGCAGGCCCTCGAGGTGATCGGTGGCGCGCCCGAGGCGGAGCTTGGCGTCGGCGTCGCCCTCGAGGTGCAGGGCCGGTCGGCCCTCCTCGCAGCGCACCGTGCGCCGGGGCGCGTCCCAGCGGGCGGTGACCCGGCCCATTTCGTCGAGGCGATCGATCCGCGCCTGCGAGCCGCACCGCGAGACCACGGCGACCCCGTCGTCGAGCGGAGCGAGCGACTCGGGGCGGCAGCCCTCCGGCATGGCCACCGGCGCGGCGTAGGAGATCTCGGGGCGGCGCACGTTGATGGTGGACCGCGGGGCGCCGTCGACGTGACAGAGCGCCTGGTACCAGGTGCCTTCGCGGAAGAGGACTTGCCCCACCAGGGGCTCGCACGGGCGCCGGACCTCGAGCCGGCCGAGCCCGCCGGGGAGAGGCGCCGTCTCCGCCGAGACGCGCACGGTGTCGATCCGGGCGCAGCGCCCGTCCGAGGCCACGCAGGGCTCCTCGGGCACCCGGTGGTAGAGCACGAGCGAGCCGGTGTCGTCGGCGCCGAACGCGAGCCGACCGCCGGCGTCGGTCGGGACGCGGACCGTCTCGCCGAGGTCGGAGATCGGGCCGAAGCGCGCGCCGCCGTCGGGGGAGAAGGCGTTCTGGGCGACGAGGCGGGTGCCGTGGTCGATGATCCACGCGACGCCGACCCGCTGCCCGGAGGAGGCGGCGGCGACCTCGACCGCCTGGCTCGGGTGCTCCTCGGCCGCGCCTCCGCCGGCCGCGCCCTGGCGGCTGATCGGGCGCTCGGCGCTGGCCGCCTCACCGAGGGGGCCGAGCTCCAGCAGCCGCACGCCCCCGCCGTCGCGGTGCGGCGCGCCGTAGACGAAGAGGGCGCCGTCGTTCACCGGGACGAGGTCGAAAGCCCGCGCGTCCGCCACCGCGCGCCCGCTCGCGATCGGCGCCGGAGGCGGGGGCGCCGGCGGGGGAGGCGGAGGCGGCGGGGGCTCTTCGCTGCACGCGGAGAGGGCGAGGATCGTGACGAGCAGCCAGCGCACGCGTCGAGCTTACTCCAGCCGCGCGGCCGGCCGCGCCCTCGTACCCGGCCGCGTTGTCGTACGTCGTACGATTCGGGCACGAGTTGTCACGACCCCCTCACCGCCCGCGCCGGTACGGTGGGCGCATGACCCGACTCGCGCCGAGCGCTGCGCTCCTCGTCCTCCTCGCCGCCGGCCCCGCTGCGGCCCAGGACTTCTCGACCTACGACGGGCGCGCGGACTTCGTCGTCGACGTGCTCGCCGGCCCCGACGTCGCCGGCAGCTGGGGCACCTACACGCTCGCCCGGCTCGCGCGCGATCCCGACGACGCCGAGGCGCTCGAGCAGGCGGTCGGCAACGTCGTCCGGCTCGACAACCAGTCGGTGCCCATCGGCACCATCGCGCTCGCGCTCTACTGGGACCACTTCAGCGAGGCGCAGCGCCAGACCATGCTGGACGCGATGAAGTCGTGGCGCGAGGTCGACGGGCACGGCACCGAGAACCACGCGCTGATGCAGAACGCGTGCGGCTACCTCTTCACCCAGTGGTTCCCCGACGAGACCGGCTGGACGACCAACTCGATGGGCCCGATGGACAGCGGCCCGCTCAACGCGCGCATCCGCGACAACCTGGTGCGCGTCGCCTCCAGCCTCTTCGACAAGGGCTACGTCGAGAACCTCTCGACGACTTACCTGCTGCTCCACCTCTACCCGTGGATGATGATCCAGCAGTTCGCGGACGACGAGGCGCTGCGGAACGTCGCCAACGCGGCGCTGCACTTCCACCTCGCGAACCTGGCCGTCAACAGCTTCCACGGGCAGGTCGTCTCGCCCTTCAACCGCTCGAACTACCAGCAGCAGAACACGCCGCACGTCTACGATCTCGAGGGCTCGCACACCCAGATCCCGCAGGTGCCGTTCCTCTCGTGGCTCTACTGGGGAGAGGGCACGCACTTCGACGACCCCGAGACCCTCGGGGACGCGATCCGCCGTTTCCACGGCCACATCGGGTTCTTCACCGCGATGCGGGCGTGGGGCCCTCCGCCCGAGGTGCTGCGGCGCATCGGGGCGGGGGAGGGCGCGCCCTACACGGTGCGCTCCTCGGCCGCGGACTTCGGCTACTGGGGCGGCGGAGAGCCGCACGACAACATGCGGACGGTCCACCGCACCGATCGCTACGCCGTCGGCACCGGGTTCTTCCGCTACGCGCCCGGCTCGTTCTACATCAACTACAACAACTTCGGCGTCCTCTACGACACCGAGGACAAGCACAACGTCGTCGACATCAACCAGAACTACTGGATGAGCGACCTCGAGGAGGGCGACCGCTGGCCGCACTGCATGAACTCTCCGTTCCAGCAGGACGCGATGCACGAGAACACGGTCATCTCGCTCTTCAACGTGCCCGAGACCGATCCGTGGCGCGGGCTGGGTCGCGGCGACTGGATCGCCAACCGCGACGGCCACTACGACGGGCTGATCCAGCGGGTGGACGTGCGCTACCCGAGCACCGTCGACGAGGTGGTCGAGCGAGGCGGCTGGGTCTTCCTGCGCGAGGCGGACGTGTTCATCGCGATCCGCCCTCTCCGCGAGTACACGACCGACACCGAGGCGCTCCCCGCCTTCACCCTCCTGCGCAGCCCCGGCGCGACCAACGCGGTCGTGCTCGAGGTGGGCACGGCGGAGGAGCACGGGGACTTCACGGCCTTCCAGGCGACGGTCGAGGCCAACCCGCTCCGCGTCGACTGGGACACGCTCACCGTCGAGTACACCGACTCCCAGGGCGACGCGATCCGAGCCCGCTGGGTCGCCCCGGACTACGCGCTCTCGGGCGGCGGCGAGCGGGTGCTGGTGCGCCCGGAGATCTGGGTCGACGGCGAGTACGCGTCCGGCGTGCCGCCCGAGGAGTGGCCGCTGATCGAGAGCCCGCACGTGCGCCTCGAGGGGCGCGTGCTGCGCATCGAGCACGGGCGGGACCGCCTCACGGTGGACTGGAGCGGCGAGCAGCCGGTGTTCTTCGCGGAGGAGCTCTGCGAGGAAGGGCAGACCGAGTGCGGCGAGGCGTGCGTCGATGTGTCGAGCGACCCCGCGCACTGCGGCGGCTGCGGCGTCGTCTGCGAGGCGCCGGCGAACGCCGAGGCGCGCTGCGGCGCCGGCGCGTGCGGCTACGCGTGCGCGGACGGCTGGAGCGACTGCAACGGCGAGCGCGCCGACGGCTGCGAGCACGAGGGTGTGTGTGCGTCCGGCGACGCGTCGACCGGGCCGACGGAACCGGTGGTGGGCGGCTGCGGCTGCCGCGTCGACGCGGGCCCGGGGGGCGCCCCCGCCTGGCCGCTCGCGATCCTGGCGCTGCTGGCGTTCAGGAGGCGCGGCGTAGCGCGTTGACCCGCTGGTCGGCGGCGCGGGTGGTCTCGGGCAGGCGATAGCGCGGCGCGAGGTCGAGAACTTTGCGGCGCGCGGTCGGCAGCGACACCCGGTGACCGACCGACACGTAGACCGGCTTGACCCGGTCGCGGGTCCGCAGGGCGAGGCCGACCACCTCGCCCTCGTGCGTCAGCGCGGCGTCGTGCCCGCGCCTCTTGCCGAGGTGGCCGTGCTGGCCGACGAGCAGGGTCTTGGCGCACCCGATGGTCGGCACGTCGAAGAGCACGCCGAGGTGACACGCGAGCCCGAAGCGCCGCGGGTGGGCCCGCCCGTGCGCGTCGCACACCACGAGATCCGGACGTCGGGTCAGCTGCGCGAGACACGCGACCACCGGCGGCAGCTCCCGAAACGAGAAGAGCCCCGAGACATAGGGGAACGACACGGTCTCCACGTGCGTCACCTCCTCCACCACCTCGAGCGTCGCCGCGTCCAGCACGACCACCGCCGCGAAGACCCGGTCGCCCGCCTTCTCGTACGCGACGTCCACCCCGGCGATGCGCTCCACCGAGCCGAGGTGATCCTCCTCGACGACGTCGTCCGCCCAGGCGCGCTGGAGCGCCTCGGCCTCGGCAGGTGAGAGATCGAAGGGGCAGGCGCGGACGGGGATCATCGACGTCGGCGGCAAAAAATGAGGAGGAGGGGGAGGGCCAGGAGGAGCGAGGGGTTGGGGGAGACGCCGGCGGTCCGGCAGCCGCAGCCGTGGGACCCGGCGCCGGTCTCGGCCCCGGTCTCGGTCTCGGGCTCGGGCTCGGGCTCGGTCTCGGTCTCGGTCTCGGTCTCGGTCTCGGGCTCGGTCTCGGGCTCGGGCTCGGGCTCGGGCTCGGCTATGGGTTGGGCCGGGGGCGTGTTCGCGCCCGCGCAGCGGAGGGCGATCTCGCAGAGGGCGGGCTGGCCTCCCGGGCTCGCCGGGCACTCGCTGTCCTCGGTGCAGGTGCCGCGGTAGTCGGCGTACTGCACGCCGCGGCCTCCCGAGAACCACCGCTGGCAGACGCCGATCCGCTCACAAGGCCCGGAGTCACCCGGACAGTCGGCGCTCCCCTCGCAGGTCGTGGGCACGCAGCGCGAAGACATGCCGTGCGAGCCGGAGCCCCCGAATCCTTGCGTGCCGGGGGGACAGTCGGTGGGGGCCGGATAGCGTCGCGGTGGGCGGCTCGGGTCGATGACGTCGGCCGCGGCGGGGGCGGTCGAGAGGCACAGCGCGAGCGTGAGAAGGGTCCGGGTCATGGGCGGAGGGTAGGCTATCTTCCGCGCCATGGACGTCGTCATCTGGCACAACCCGAGCTGCTCCAAGTCGCGGCAGGCGCTGGCGCTGCTGAAGGACCGCGGCCTCGAGCCGACCGTGCGGCAGTATCTGAAGGACCCGCCGAGCGCCAAGGAGCTCCGGGCCGTCCTGAAGCAGCTGGGCGCGAAGGACCCGCACGCGCTCGTGCGCAAGAAGGAGAAGCTCTTCGCCGAGCTCGGCGTGGCCGAGCTGAAGGGCCCGGCGGTGGTCGAGGCGATGGCCGCTCACCCCAAGCTCATCGAGCGGCCGGTCGTGATCACCGACAAGGGCGCGCGCATCGGCCGGCCCACCGAGGCCATCCTCGAGGTGCTGTAGCCAGGAGCTACCAGCGGCCGGAGACGGCGAGGCCGCTGGCGGTCGGCGAGACGAAGGGGGCGACGGAGACCGCCTCCCCCTCTTCGCGGCCGGCCCGGCGGTTGATGGCGAGGCCGGCGACGATGAAGGCGAGGCTCGCCGTCTGGAACAGCCCGAGGGCGAAGAACACGGCCTGCGCGTCCGGCACTCCGTCGGCGTAGCCGACCAGCACGAACGGGCCGACGCACGGCACGTAGAGCCAGTCGGTGATCTCCGAGCCGCCGAAGATGATCTCGGTCTCGATCGCGGCCAGGACCGCGCCGCCGTAGGTGTTCACGAAGGCGATGGCGCCCGGCACCAGCAGCGCGAGCTCCGGCATGTAGCCTCCGCGCGGAGGCCGCCGGGCGGGCCGCGCCGCCACGTCCCCACCGGCGACGCCGTAGGCGGCGGGCGGCTCCGAGGTGGCCGGCGGCGGCGGGATCGGCGCGTCGGTCTCGGGCGCGGGCGCCGCGGGGGCGTCGAGCTGGCCGGCCGCCTGCGCCTCGGCGACCGAGGCGCTCGCGAGCACGGCGAGGGCGAGGAGGGTGGCGCGCATCGCGTCCGCGATAGCACGGCGCCCGGTCAGCGCGAAGCGGTCACCGTCAGCGTGGCCCGGTCCTCGTGCGGGTGCTCCTCCAGCCCGATGCGCACCGGAAGGAAGCGCGGGATGAGCGCGATCTGGGTGCGCGTGTGCAGGCTCGGCCGCGTGGTCACGAAGGCGCCGCCGCCCGCGAGGGCCAGGAGCAGCACCAGCTGATCGGCCTGATGCTCGCCGACCGGGACCTCGGCCGCGCGCCACCGCTCCGCTTCGTCGGCCAGCGCCCAGGCCACGTCCTCGGCGCGCTTGCCCTTCTGCCCGAAGGCGGTGAACACCTCCCAGCCCGAGGCGGCGCGGAAGCCGACGCTCACCACGTTGCCAGGGCCGGCGGGGGAGGGCTCCTCCTCGACCCGCACCTCGTCCTTGCCGAGCCCGAGCCGGGTGCGCACCACGCCGAGCTCCCGCCGGGCGATGGCCTTCGGCAGCGCGCTGACCACGCCGACCGCGAGCCGCTCGTCGATCGGCCCGCGCTCGCGCACCTCGTAGCCCTGCAGCCGATCGGGCACCCGCAAGGTCGCCACCAGGCGGCCGCCGCCCGCGGGGTAGAAGCCGCGCCGCTCGACCTCCACGTGCAGATCCGCGCCGAGCTGCCGAACCCGCGGGGCCCAGACGTCGGTGAGGAAGCGCGAGGGCGGCGCCGCCGGGTTGTCGGTCCCGCCCTCGAGGGTGAGCCGGCTCTCGCCCGGCCGGGTCAGCAGCCCGGTCACCAGGGTCTGCAGGACGAGCGCGGCGCTCCCGGCGGAGCCCACCGCGAACGTGCGCTCGCCGTGGCGCACCGGCCCGGGCGACAGCTCGATCTCCTTCGAGCCCAGGGTCGCGCCGCGGACCTCGCCGTCGCAGACGGTCGCGATCGCGTTCAGCGCGGTCAGGTGCTGACGGAGCAGGCCCGGGCGGCCGCGGCGCGCGCGCACGCGACGCACCCGCAGCGGCCGCCCGGTCGCCATGGCCAGGGCGAGGGAGGTGCGGACGACCTGCCCGCCTCCCTCGCCCTCGGCGCCGTCGATGTCGATCGGATCTCCCACCGGTCACCCCTTCACGCAGACCACCTGACGCAGCGTGTGCACGATGTCCACCAGGTCGGCCTGCGCCGCCATCACCGCGTCGATGTCCTTGTACGCCGCCGGGGTCTCGTCGAGCACGCCCTCGTCCTTGCGGCACGAGATGCCCTTCGTCGCCTCGGCGTGATCCTCGAGGGTGAACGTCTTCTTGGCCGCGGTCCGGCTCATCCTCCGGCCCGCGCCGTGGCTGCAGGAGCAGAGGCTGTCCGCGTCGCCCTTGCCGCGCACGATGAAGCTCTTGGCGCCCATGCTGCCCGGGATGATGCCGAGCTCCCCCGCGCCGGCCCGGACCGCGCCCTTGCGGGTCACGATGCAGTCGGCCCCGAAGTGCCGCTCGAAGGCCACGTAGTTGTGGTGGCACTCCACCGCCTCGAGCTTCGCGTCGAACGCGGGCAGGTCGGCGCTCTTGCGCATCGCGTCGATCACGCGGTGCATCATGAGCCGGCGGTTCTCCGCCGCGAAGGCCTGCGCCCAGCCGACCGCCTCGACGTAGTCGTCGAAGCTCTCGGTGCCCTCGCGCAGGTACGCGAGGTCGCGGTCCGGCACGCGGACGCCCGCCCGCTCGAGCTCACGCTTCGCGAGCGCGATGAAGAACTGGCCGATCCGGTTGCCGACCCCGCGCGAGCCGCTGTGCAGCATCACCCAGACCCGGTCCACCTCGTCGAGGCACAGCTCGATGAAGTGGTTGCCGGTGCCGAGGGTCCCGAGGTGGTTCTCGGTGTTGCCGCGGCGCAGCTTGGGGTGCTTGTCCGCGATGCGCTCGAAGCCGGGGCCGAGCGCGGCCCACGCCTTCTCGACCCGCTTCGGGAGCGCGCCCCACGCGCCGCGGTCGCCGCGGCCGCCGTTCGAGGTCCGGCCGTGCGGCACCGCGCGCTCCACGTCCGAGCGCACGCCGTCGAGGGTGTCGGGGAGGTCCTTCGCCTCCAGCGAGGTCCGCACCGCCATCATGCCGCAGCCGATGTCGACGCCGACCGCCGCCGGCACGATCGCGCCGACCGTCGGGATCACGCTGCCGACCGTGGCCCCCTTGCCGAGGTGCACGTCGGGCATGACCGCCACGTGGTGGTGAATGAAGGGCAGGAGCGCGATCTTGCGGAGCTGCTCCTTGGCCGCGTCCTCCACCGGCACGCCGCGGGTCCACGCCTTGATGGGGTGCAGGCCGCCGTGGAAGGTCTCGTATCGCTGCTGAGTCATGGTTCCGTCTCCTCGGGCCCGGGCATCGCAGACTGCGTGCCAGCGCGTCTGCCGCCGGCAGAGGGCGACCTTGGCGGCGCGCTTCGTAGACAGCTGGCGCGTGGTATATACGAACGGATATGCCGCGAACCGTCGTCATCTCGATGCTCGGCACCACGCTCGACCGGGGCCGCGGCGACCGGCGCTGGGAGCGCTGGCGCCCCACGGTCGCGCTGCACCAGCACGAGGACCTCCTCGTCGACCGCCTGGAGCTGCTCCACACCCCCGCCCAGCCCGAGCTGCTCGACACGGTGCTGGCGGACGTGGCGCAGGTCTCGCCCGAGACCGAGGTCGGCACCCACCCGCTGGTGATCGACGATCCGTGGGACTTCGAGACCGTCTACGCCGCGCTCCTCGACTTCGCGCGCACGTATCGCGGGCGAGACGACGACGAGCTGCTGGTGCACATCACGACCGGCACCCACGTGATGCAGATCTGCTTCTTCCTGCTGGTGGAGAGCCGGCACCTGCCGGGCAAGCTGCTCCAGACCGCGCCGCCGCGGCGGGGGGAGCCGGCGAGCTGGTCGGTCATCGATCTCGACCTCGAGCGCTACGACCAGCTCAAGGCGCGCTTCGCGGCCGAGCGGGACGAGGACCTCAGCTTCCTCAAGGCCGGCATCGCGACCCGCAACGCCCGCTTCAACCGGCTGATGGACCGGATCGAGCGCGTCGCGCTGGCGACCTCGGATCCGATCCTGCTGATGGGGCCCACCGGCGCGGGCAAGTCGCAGCTCGCCCGGCGCATCTTCGCGCTCCGGGAGCTGCGAGGGCTGGTGGAGGGGCGGCTGGTCGAGGTGAACTGCGCGACCCTGCGGGGCGACGCGGCGATGAGCGCGCTCTTCGGTCACGTGAAGGGCGCCTTCACCGGCGCGCAGCGGGACCGGCCGGGGCTCCTCAAGCAGGCGGACGGCGGGGTGCTTTTCCTCGACGAGATCGGCGAGCTCGGGCTCGACGAGCAGGCGATGCTGCTGCACGCGATCGAAGACCAGCGCTTCGTGCCGGTGGGCGCGGACGCGCCGGTGGGCGTCCGCTTCTCGCTCCTGGCCGGGACCAACCGCGACCTGCGGGCCGAGGCGGCGCGGGGGCGGTTCCGCGAGGACCTGCTCGCCCGGCTCGACGTCTGGACCTTCGAGCTGCCGTCCCTCGCGGACCGCCCGGAGGACCTCGAGCCCAACCTCGACTTCGAGCTCGCCCGTCAGAGCGAGCGGCTCGAGCGGGTGGTGCGCATGACCGCCGAGGCCCGCGCGCGCTTCCTGACGTTCGGGCGGGGCGCGCCCTGGAGCGGGAACTTCCGGGACCTCGCGGCGGCGGTGAACCGGATGGCGACGCTCTCGCCCGACCGGATCGATCGGGACGCGGTCGAGGAGGAGATCGCGCGCCTGGAGCGCGCCTGGGCGCCGGCCTCGCCGCAGGGCGACGACGACCGGGTGCGGGCGGCGCTCGGAGACGCGGCCGACGCGCTCGACCGCTTCGATCGGGTGCAGCTCGAGGAGGTGATCCGGGTCTGCGAGCGCGCCCCGAGCCTCTCCGCCGCCGGCCGCGCGCTCTTCGCCGAGAGCCGGAAGCGGCGGGCGAGCACCAACGACGCCGACCGCTTACGGAAGTACTTGGCGAAGCACGGCCTCGCGTTCCCCGACCTGCGGCGCGCGTGAGGTCCGCGTTCGGCGGTGTGCGTCGAGGTGGTGCACTCCGCCACGACGCGGCTCTCCGACATGTCGTACTTCGCCGCCGCACACGCGGAATTCGGGGGAATTCGTGCGGTCCGCGTCTTGAAGTGTCCCGGGAGCATGAAGACCTCTCGAGACCTCCTCCGCGCACCCACCTGGCTCTTTGGCATCGCCGCGCTCGCCGCCGTGGCGCTCGCCTTCGCCCGACCGGTGCAATCCCAGGCGCCCGAGGCCCGCGGCCTCGACGGCGTGAGCGGCACCTGGCGCCTCGCCACCCCGAACGCGGAGGGCGAGATCGATCGCTCGATCGCGCGGGTGGTGGACCGGATGAGCTTCTTCATCCGCGGCATCGCCCAGTCGCGCATCGACGAGAGCGTGAACCCGGAGCGCGTGGTGCGGATCGAGCCGCACCAGGAGCGCGTGCGGGTCGCCCTCGACGACTGGGGCCCGGTGGAGCTGAGCCTCGACGGTCGTCAGCGCCGCGCGCGCAGCGCGGATGGTCAGCCGCTCCGGGTTCGCGCCGCGCTTCAGGGGGAGCACTTGACCCTCGTGCAGGCCGCGAACGAAGGAGCCCGCGTGTCCTACTTCTCGGGTGCCCGAGGGGGCGACACGATGCGCATGACGGTGCGCGTGCAGTCGCCGCGCCTCCCCGAGGACATCGTCTACCGCCTCGACTACCGCCGGGTGCGCTGAGCCTCGGTCCCTCGAGGGAGAGCCGTCATGATCGCCCATTCCCCCCAGATCCCGCGCTCCGAGCCGCCGTTCTCAGCGGCGGCGGTAGGAGAGGGTGAAGCGCATCGCCTCTGGCATGCGGGGGCTGTCGGTGACGACCTCCACCCGGAGGCGACCGTCCTCTTCGGGATGGAAGACGTACCAGCGGGTGCCGCCGTCGGTCTGGAAGACGTGCTCGAGCGCCCCATCATCCCGGAAGCGCGCCGTCACGTTCATCATCTCCCCTTCCGGGTCGCGCCGGCGGACGGTCTGCCCGAGCGGGGTCGTGAAGGCGCTCCCGTCCGAGAAACGCACCGTCACCTGGTCCCCGTCGAAGGAGAGGACGATGCGCCGGTTCACGGTGGTGCCCTCGCGCAGGCGGGAGCGGGCGATGGCCCGGACGAAGAAGCTCATCGCGTCGGCGGCTCTGGACGCCGCGCGATCCACCACGCGCTCGGCCTGATCGGCCGGCTGCGCGAGGACCCAGGTGCCCTCCACCTGCGCGCGACCGTCGGTCTGCGCGACCGCGGGCGCGGCGAGGAGGGCCACCGAGACGAAGGCGAGAGAGCGGAGCTTCGCGGTCACGCGAGCAACGTAACGCCCGGACGAATTCGCACAAATGAGGCCGAGTGCCTCGGGAGCAACGAGCGATGAGAGCCCTGGTCACCGGAAGTCGACTTCCTTTTGCCATCGAGCAGATCCGCAAGCTCGGGCGCATGGGACACGAGGTCTACGCGTCCGACGCCCTCTGGAGCGCGCCCGGGAACCACTCCCGCTTCGCCGCCGGCGCGGCGCCTCGCCATGCGCCCGAGCAGTTCGTGCGCGACGTGGTGAAGCATCTCCGCGAGCACCCCACCGACCGGGTGATTCCCTCGTTCGAGGAGGTCTTCTATCTCGCCCGGCACCGGCGCCAGATCGAGCCGCACGCGGAGCTCTTCGCGCCGTCGTTCGACGTGCTCACGCGCCTGCACGACAAGGGCTCCATGGTGAGCTTCGCCCAGGAGCTGGGGCTGAAGGTCGCGCCGACCCTGCTCGCCACGAGCCGGGAGGAGCTGGCCCACGCCTGCGAGGAGTTCCCGCGCTTCTTCGCGCGCCCCGCCTACACCCGCGGCGGCGTCTCGCTCTACACGAACACCGGGCCGCTCGCCGGGGCCGTGCACCTCGCGGAGTGCGCGCCGACGCCCCAGAACCCGTGGCTCGTGCAGCCGTTCCTCGACGGGCGCGACATCTGCTCGCACTCGATCGTGCACCACGGCCAGGTGACGGCCCACGTCACTTACGTGCACCCGCTGACCCTCGAGCACGCGGGCGGCATCGTCTTCGAGTCGGTCGTGGTCCCGGAGACCCTCCGGGTGGCGCGCCTCGTCGCCGAGGCGACCGGCTACCACGGGCAGCTCTCGTTCGACTTCATGGAGACCGAGGACGGCGTCTACCTCGTCGAGTGCAACCCGCGCCCCACCGCCGGGCTCACCGTGATGCCGGACGCGGTCTTCGACGACGGCATGATGAACCGCACCGGCGGCGACACCGTCGTCGGGCCCGCGGGCGTGCAGCGGAAGCTCTCGCTCGCCCTGCTGCGCAACATGGTGGTGCACTGGGAGTCGCTCCCCGAGAACTTCGCGGCGCTCGCGAGCAAGACGCCCGACATCTACGCCGACCCGGACGACCTCGTGCCGCTGTTCTCGCAGTTCGTCGCCTACGGCAAGGTCCTCCAGCACCGCCTGAAGCACGGCAAGGGCCGCAGCGATCTGATGCAGGGCTACTTCGAGGACCTGACCTACGACGGCGAGGGCGTGGCGGCGGTCAGAACAGCGACCCGACGAGCCGCCTGAGCTTGCGGCTCCGGAGCGCCTTCGTCGCCGCCTCGCGCGCGGCCTCCACCGTGGGGGCCGCGCGCTCCACGTCCATGACGTCGAGGCCCATCACCGACGCCGCGTCCGCGCTCGGCTCGAAGAGCACGACCGTCTTGTCGGCGGGGCGGAGCGCGCGGACCTCGCGGCGGAGCAGCAGGCGGAGCGGCGGGAAGATCGAGAGCGGGTTGCTCACGAGGATCACGTCCTCCTCGCTCGCCGCGCAGAGATCGAGGTGGGCGGCGGAGGCGATGCCGCCGTCGACGAAGCGGCGGCCGCCGATCACCACCGAGCGGCACACGCCGGGGACCGCGCCCGACGCGGCCACCGCGGTGCCGACGTCGGTCGACGGCGCGCTCCCGGAGCCGAACGCGACCCGCTCGCCGGTGTCCCGGCAGACCGCGGGGATCCAGAGCTCGCGCTCGGGCCAGCGGTCGCCGAAGAGCGCCCGGAACCCGGCCGCCTGCGGCTCGAGCGACACCGGCCCGTCCGGCACCAGCGCGGACACGAGGCGGCCCGGCCGCGCGCGCCACGGCCGCCGCACCACCGCGCTCAGGTAGCGGAGCGAGCCCGGGCGCCACGGCGGCCGCTCCGAACGCGGGGGCAGCTCGTGGCTCGGGCGCACGTAGTGCTTCGCGATCTCTCGCCCCTCGGGCGACAGCGGCCGCCCGCGCACCCGGGCCCCGAGGTCGGCCGCGCTCATGCCCGCCCGGATCAGCGCCGCCACCTGGGCGCCGGCCGAGGTGCCGACCACCAGGGTCGCGTCGCGCGCGTCCAGGCCGAGCTCCCGCTCGAGCGCCTGCAGCACGCCGGCGTGGAACGCGTGCCCCACCGGGCCGCCCGCGCCGAGCACGATGGAGACGCGCGTCATGACGGTGGTCGAGATAGGCGCCCGCGAGGGCAGGTCAAAACGCGTGCGCGAGGTAGAGGGACACGACCGGCCCGCCGGTCTGCCGGCTGAGGAAGAAGAGCCCGCCCTCGACCGTCAGCCCGAGGTACCAGCCGGGCTCGAGCTGCCAGTCTCCTTCGACCGCGAAGCCGACGTAGCCGGTGCCGTTGCCGATGCCGCTCGGGCTCTCGTGGCCGGGCGCCTCCTCGCCGAACCAGACGTCGAGGCTGTGCACCCCGACCACGCGCCCGCGGACCCCGAAGACCGCCGCGAGGGTGGCCCCGGCCTCGGCGGTCCAGGTGAGCTGGTGGTCGTAGCCCTCGCTCCGGACCACGTAGCCGGCCGACCCGGCGACGTACCAGCGATCCTCGGCCCAGCCCGCGCCGAGCGAGACCGGCACGTCCCAGGCGCCGGCCCCGATGCGCAGCCGGCCGACCGGCGGGTTGCCCTCGTCGGTCCCGTAGACCGTCTGCACCTCGGCGGCCCGGGCGAACGGCGCCCGCAGCCCGCCCTCGACCGCCATCACGAAGCGCCCCTCCTGCAGGAACTGCCAGCGCAGCCCGAGCAGGGGATCGCCCGGGGTCACGTGGCTCTGGTAGCTCCCGTCGCGCGGGTCCTCGAGGTGAAAGGTCCGGAGCAGCTCTGCGTGGAGCACCAGCGCGAGGTCGTCCACCAGCCCGACCTCGGCGTACGCGCTCACGAAGGCCTCGTGGTAGGCGCCGTAGCCGTAGGTGTTCCCGTCGCCGGCGTGGAAGTCGAAGCCGTAGAGGTACTTGAGCCAGAGCTTCACGTAGCCGTGGTTCTGGTCGGGCGCCCAGGGGCCGGCCGCGGCGGGGCTCGCGGAGAGCGTGATGGCCGCGATCAGCAGGAGCCCGGGCAGCGCGCGTCGCATGCGGCATCATCGCAGATCCCGCGCGTGCCAGGGGCGGCGGGCCGCGATAGTCTGCCGCCGATGACCGAGCTGGACCTCGCCGACGATCTCCTCGCCTACATCGAAGCCTCCCCGACGCCCTGGCACGCGGTCCAGGAGACCCGACGACGCCTCGAGGAGGCCGGCTACCGGAGGCTCGACGAGCGGGATCGGTGGTCGCTCTCGGCGTGCGACAAGGTCTACGTGATCCGCGGCGGCTCCTCGATCGCGGCGTTCGAGATCGGCACGGCGGCGCCCTCCGAGGCGGGCTTCCGCTTCGTCGGCGCCCACACCGACTCGCCGAACCTCCGCCTCAAGCCGCGGCCCCAGCGCCTGCGCGAGCACATCCATCAGCTCAGCGTCGAGCCCTACGGCGGCGTGCTGCTGCACACCTGGCTGGATCGGGACCTCTCCATCGCCGGCCGCCTCCTGACCAAGGGCGACGCCGGCCTCGAGGAGGTGCTGGTGCGCTTCGACGCGCCGCTCGCGCGCATCTCGAGCCTGGCCATCCACCTCCACCGCGACGTGAACGAGGAGGGGCTCAAGCTCAACGCGCAGGACCACATGCTCCCGATGTTCGCGTTCGGCGGCCACGCGCCCGAGCTCGAGGCGATGCTCGCCGAGCGGGCCGGGGTCGCGCCCGAGGCCATCGCGGGCTGGGACCTCTGCCTCTACGACGTCGTGCCTCCGTCGCGCGGCGGCCCGCACGGCGAGATGATCCTCGCCCCCCGCCTGGACAACCTCGCGAGCTGTCACGCGGGGCTGTCGGCGCTCCTGTCGGCGGGCGACGCCACCGCGGCCACCCGGGGCGTCGTGCTCTACGACCACGAGGAGTGCGGCAGCATGAGCCCGCAGGGCGCCGACTCGCCGTTCCTCTCGGACCTGCTCGAGCGCCTGGCGCGGGCGTTCGACGACGCGAGCGACGCCTACCCGCGCGCGCTCGCCCGCTCGTTCCTCGTCTCGGCCGACATGGCCCACGCGGTGCACCCCAACTACGCGGACAAGCACGAGCCCGAGCACAAGCCGCGGCTCGGGGCCGGCCCGGTCATCAAGACCAACGTCAACCAGCGCTACGCCACCGACGGGGAGAGCGCGGCCCGCTTCCGGCGCTGGTGCGCCGAGGCGGACGTCGTCCCGCAGGAGTTCGTCACCCGCAGCGATCTCCGCTGCGGCTCGACCATCGGCCCGATCAGCGCCGGTCGCCTCGGCGTCCGCGCGCTCGACGTCGGCAACCCGATGCTCTCGATGCACAGCTGCCGCGAGATGTCGGCCGCCGCCGACGTGGCCCCGATGATCGCCGCGCTCCGCGTGTTCCTCTCCCGTCTCGATTGAGCGTCCCGTGTGAGGCTTCGCTCACGGCCGCTCGACACTCGCGGCGTCGCGCTCGAAACCGGAAGGGATGGGTCTCTTCGACGCGCTCCCGAGCGAGGTCTCGGTCTACGAAGTCTCCCCGCGAGACGGCCTCCAGAACGAGGCGGTCACCGTGCCGACCACGCGGAAGGTGCGCCTCATCGAGGCGCTGGTCGCGTCGGGGCTCAGCCGGATCGAGATCACCTCGTTCGTCTCGCCCAAGTGGGTGCCGCAGCTCGCCGACGGAGACGAGGTGGCCCGCATCGCGCCGCGGACCGAAGGCGTGACCTTCAGCGGGCTCTGCCCGAACGCCCGCGGGCTCGAGCGCGCCCAGGCGGCGGGCATCGAGGAGATCGCGGTCTTCATCAGCGCGAGCGAGACCCACAACCGCAAGAACGTGAACAAGACGGTCGAGGACACGCTCGCCGGCTTCCGCGAGGTCATCCGCCCCGCGGTCGACCAGGGCATCCGGGTCCGCGGCTACGTCTCGACGCTCTGGGGCTGCCCCTACGAGGGCGAGATCGATCCCCGCGAGGGCCTGCGCATCGCGCACGAGCTGCTCGCGCAGGGCTGCTATCAGATCTCGCTCGGCGACACGATCGGGGTCGGCACGCCGGTGCAGACCAAGCGCATCCTCGAGCTCTTCCTCTCGGAGATCCCCTCCGAGCAGCTCGCGCTCCACATGCACGACACGCGCGGCACCGCGCTGAGCAACATCCTCGTCGGCCTCGAGGAGGGCATCCGCACCTTCGACGCCTCGGTCGGCGGGCTCGGCGGCTGCCCCTACGCGCCGGGCGCGGCCGGCAACGTGGCCACCGAAGATCTCGTGTTCATGCTGCACGGCATGGGCGTGAGCACCGGCGTCGATCTGGAGAGGCTCGTCGCCGCGGGGCAGGTCGCGGCCGCGATCGTCGGGCACGAGCTGCCCGGCAAGGTCCACAAGGCGGGGGTCCGCTCGCTCAGCTCGTAATGGTGTACGCTCTCCGCCCGGAGGCCCCTGCATCGTGACGACCCTCGCCGCGCTCGCGCTCGCCACCCCGATCTTCGGCTTCGCGCTCACCCCGCCCTCGGCGGAGCTCGCGCTGAGCCCCCCGCCCAACAGCGTCTTCACCCCGCCGGTGTTCGCTCAGGTCGGCGGCGGAGACGCCGACGAGGGCGCGGAGGAGGCGGCGGACGAGGCCGCGCCGGCCGAGGAGAGCGGCCCGAGCGGCGGCGACGACATGAGCGACTTCGCCGCGCAGCTCCGCCAGCGTCAGGACATCGCCACCATTCACCGCGCGTTCGGCATCGCGACCTGGGGGGCGATGCTGGTGACCGTCGTGCTGGGCTTCATCCAGTACTACAACCTCTACGGGTTCGGGAGCCGCGAGGAGTCGCCCTGCGTGACCGGCGACGCGATCTTCGGTCAGGACCAGTGCTGGGGACACCCTTGGCCCCACCGCATCTCGGCGATGACCACCACCGCGCTCTACGGGGTGACCTTCACGCTCTCGTTCGTCATGCCCGACCCGGCCGGGGTCAGCGAGGGCGACGGCGCGTTCGCCGAGAACCTGCGCATCCACAAGGTCCTGCGCTGGATCCACTTCGGCGGCATGCTCGCCCAGATCTTCCTCGGCTTCGCGACCGCGCAGAACTGGTTCGGCATCGATCGCGCGAACGACTTCGACGCCCAGCGCGCGCTGGCCACCGTTCACCAGGGCATCGGCTGGGCGACGTTCGGCACCCTCAGCGCCGCCGCCGCCGTCATGATCTTCTGAGGCGACGGGCCGCGAGTCGTCCGGCTCTGCGCGCCGCGTCCACCGCCTCGCTCGCGAGCGCCAGCGCGGGAACCGGTGGGACCCCGAGGCGGGCCATCGCCCCCACCGGGTCGCGGATCTCGGCGAGGCGCCGGTGCCAGGGCCGGCCGCCGCGCAGCAGATGCAGGGCGGCGGGGCGCCCGGGCGCGGGGTGCCGCGACCAGCGGGCCCGGGTCCTCGCCGCCAGCCAGCGGCCCCGGCGAAGGTCCCGAGCGTCGAAGAGGTCGGCCGGGGCCGAGACGCCGACGAGCTCCGCGCATCCCGCCCAGGCCGCGCGCCACCAGCGCGTCGCCCGACCGGCGGCCGTCCGGGCGACGAGGGAGCGGGCCGCGTCCGGCGCGTCCTCCAGGAGGGTCGCCACGTCCACCGCCCAGATCGCGCGCGCGAGGCCGTGCTTGAGCGCGTGCTCGGTGACGAGGTGGAGATGGTCCTCGGCGGCCGGCACGGGGATATGGGCGTCGCCCAGCGGGAGCCGGCTCCCGCGGCGCAGCACCTCCCGCATCGGCGCGCGCGTCAGGTAACCGAACCCGCCGTGCACGTCGACGTCGATCCGGGGCGAGGTGGCCCGCCCCAGAGCGCGCGCCCGCTCGACGTCGGTCGCCAGCACGAAGACGTCGATGTCGCCGCACCGGCGCGCGCCGCGCGGATGGAGCCGAGCGAGGGCCCAGCCCTTCGCGAACAGGTGCGGGATCCCGGCGCGGGCGAGCGCCTCGGTGACCGAGACCAGCGCCCGCTCGTACCGCGCCCTCGCGAGCCGGCGCGCGCGGACCTCGGAGGCCGGTCCCGGCGCGAAGCCGGCGACGCCGTGGGCCTCGAGCCAGGCTGCGCGGCGCTCGATCCCCTCGAGCTCCGTCCCTCCGAGCTCCATCCCCTCGAACTCCATCCCCTCGAACAAGCGAGGGACGAGGTCAGAGCGGGACACAGAAGCCCGCGGCGCAGCGCAGCCCGGGGCAGCAGAGCCCCGGCATGCAGGGCTGCCCGAAGCCGATGCACGATCCGCTCTGCGCGGCGGCGGGCACCGCGACGCTCGTCAGCCCGACGGCCACCGCCGCGGCGGCGAACCGACGCCGGGAGCTCCGCCTCGGCCACTCGACGAGCCCCGCGCGGGCGAGCGCCGCGAGCGCGGCCTCCACCCACTCGCGGGACACCGCCTCGCCGAGAGCCTCGGCGACCCGCGCCGAGACGTCGTCGACCGAGCGGCCGTCGCAGCTCTGAAACACGAGCGCCAGCCGATGATCGAGGCAGTGCGCCGTCTGCTCCACCTCGTCGTAGATCAGCCACTCGTCGTCGAGCGCCTCGACGATCAGGCCGTGGGATCGGGCGCGGGGTCCGCTCATGACAGCACCTTCAGGAGGGAGGACAGCCGGACCTCGCCCACGTCGGGGCGGGCGCCGGTGAAGCAGCGCGCCGAACGGGTCAGCGTCGACAGCCGGCGGAGTGAGCCGTGGGGATCGCGGCGGGCGCCGGGCGCGTGCTCCAGCAGGGCGAGCGCCGCGCGCCCCGGGCTGAGCCGCGCCGGACGGAGCTGCGCGCCGGGGGCGTAGTGGGTCCGCAGGACGAGGCCCACGGGGATCGGCTCCCGGTGCGGCGTGGGCGTGGGGATTCGCAACGGAGGTGAGCCTACCCGAATCGAGCGCGGGTTGGCGCTGGCGCGCCCCGCTTCGTCGACGCCGACCCAGTCGTCCGAGAGCAGGCTGGCGCCCTCCGCGCACAGGGAACGGACCAGCGTCGACTTGCCGGCGCCCGAATGGCCGGGCAGCAGGATCGCCCGGCCGTCCACCGCGACGCCGCCCGCGTGGAGCACGGTGAAGCCGCGCGCGTTCTCCGCGAAGGCCAGCTCCACCTCGTGCTCGAGGCGGGCGGCCGCGTCGGCCAGGGTCCGCATCCGCCCGCTGGGGACTCCGTCGATGCGCAGCGCGAGCCACCGCCCGTCCGCCTCGTAGGTCAGCGCGGCGTCGTGGGGACCGTCGCCCGGCGCCGGGGGCGGCAGCTCGACCTCGTCGAGCAGGCGCGGGAGCACCGCGCGCGGCGCCGTCAGCTGCACCACCGCGCCGAACGCTCGAAGTCGGACCCGGGCCTCACGGCTCGGCTTCCGACGATCTCTCGGGACCTCCACTGCCGCTCTCAGCTCGCCCCGGGGGATACGGAGGGGCGAGGATGGAATCGAGGACCCGGTGAGCCGAATCGCGGCCGAGCGAGCTGACCTCGGCCCCCGCTCGGTGCGGGCGCCCGACGGCGGCGCGCCGGTAGCACAGAGCGTGCGAGCGCGTCCAAAACAAGGCTTGCCACGGGCGTCGCGCCCCGGATACCATCGACCAGCTTCGGGGGCGTAGGGCCCACAACTGTGCGGAAGCCCTCGCTTTTCGGGCTCCCGTACCTCGGCCGCCGCTCAGGGCGGACGGTCGTTGGGCACGGATCGTCGACGCCCCCGATCGGATAGGGAGACCGATGGCGTCGCAGACCGTTTCGCACCTCCTGGGGACTCTTCAGCAGGACCCCGACAACGACGAGGCGCTCCAGGGGATCGCCGCCCTCGCGGAGGATGGCTCCGAGGCGCTGGACCGCGACTCGGTCCAGATGCTCGACACCGCACGGAAGGGGCACGACCAGCGCGCCGAGTATCGCGCGGTGGCGCAGATCCTCGACGTGGAGGCCCGCGTCTGGGCGCAGGACGACCCCGATCGCGCGTCCACGTTCCTCAAGGAGCTCGGGCGGATCTATCGCGAGGAGCTCCTCGACGACGCCCGCGCGAAGGACGCGTACGAGCGCGCCCTCGAGCTGCGGCCGGGCGACGACGACGTCCAGGACGCGATCACGCAGATCGATCAGGCGGCCGAGCGGTGGAGCGACTTCGCGCGCCGCTTCATCGAGGAGGCGGAGAGCGCCTCCGACAACCCGAGCATGCGCTCCTCGCTGCTGGTCAGCGCGGCGTCGCTGATCTGGAAGTACAAGGACGAGGCGGCCGAGGAGGTCGACGACCTCTTCCGGCAGGCGCTCGCGGTCGCCGAAGGGGACGCGCGGGCGACGCGGCTCTACGAGCAGGTGCTCCGGCAGCGCAGCGAGTGGAACGAGCTGGTGCGGGTGCTGCTCGAGGCGGCCGAGAAGACGAAGGACAAGGAGCACAAGGCCCAGTTCTTCCTCCGCGCGGCGCGCGTGCTGAAGAACGAGCTCGAGGATCCGAGCCGGGCCGCGGCGAGCTACGAGCGGGTGCTGGACTACCAGCCCGGCCAGAGCGAGGCGATGAGCTACCTGGCCGCGCACTTCACCGAGCAGGAGGACTGGGATCACCTGGTCGCGCTCTACGAGGACGCGCTCCGCTCGCGCACCAAGCTCGAGGACGAGGCCGGCGCGCTGCTGCAGATCGGCATGGTCCAGTGGCGCTTCCGCGACGCGCCCGAGGAGGCCGAGCCGTACTTCGCGCGGCTCCGCAAGATGGATCCGGCGCACCCCGGCATGCTCGACTTCTACCGGGCGCACCTCGCCGAGGATCCCGATCGCTGGGTGACCCTCCTGACCGACGCCCAGCGCGTCGCGACCACCGACGAGCAGAAGCTTCAGCTCGCCATCGAGCTCGCCAAGGCGGCGCAGGAGTCCGGCAGCACCGAGCGCGCGATCGACGCGTGGAAGATCGTGCTGCGGGCCGACCCGACGCACCCGGCCGCGCCCGAGGCGCTCAAGGCGCTCTACGAGAAGACCGAGAAGTGGAACGCGCTCGTCGAGGTCCTCAAGGGCGAGGCGGACCGCATCCCGGACGAGGAGGCGGAGAAGAAGATCGCGCTGCTGCGTCAGCTGGTCCCGATCTACCGGGACAAGCTCGGCCTCGACGTGATGGTGATCAACACCTGGAACGCCATCCTCCAGCTCGACCCCAACGACGACGAGGCGCTCGAGGCGCTCGCGGCGACCTACGAGTCGACCGGTCGGTGGAACGATCTCATCAAGGTGCTCGAGGCCAAGGCCGACGCCAGCGAGGACGCCGAGGCGCGGGTCTCGCTCTACATGCGCGTGGCCAACCTCTGGATCGAGCGCTTCGCCAACTACAACAAGGCGACGGCGCCGCTCGAGAAGGTCATCGAGGTCGAGCCCGAGCACCGCGAGGCGCTGGCCAGCCTCAAGGAGATCTACCGGAAGAAGCGCGCGTGGAGTCACCTCTACGACGTGCTGAGCAAGGAGAGCCAGCTCGCCAGCGATCCGGAGGCGCGGCTCACCTACAAGCTCGAGCTCGCGGAGCTCGCCGGCAAGCGCCTGCACCGCCACGCCGACGCGATCGAGCTCTGGAAAGAGATCCTCGAGCAGGACCCCGACAACGGCGAGGCGCTCGACCACCTCGAGAAGCTCGCCGAGCGCGAGAAGGACTGGCCCACGCTGGCCAGCGTGCTCGAGCGTCGGGTGAGCGAGTCGGACGACGACAAGAAGAAGGTCAAGACGCTCCAGAAGCTCGGCGTCATCTACGGCGAGCACCTCGACGAGGCGATCAAGGCGGCGAGCGCCTGGAAGCGCATCCTCGACATCCAGCCCAAGAACGGCCGCGCGCTGCGCACGCTGCGCGAGACCTTCGTGCAGGCGCAGGACTTCGAGGGCCTCGAGGCGCTCTACGCCGAGCAGGACGACTGGGAGGGCCTCGTCGACGTGCTCGGCAACGCCGCCGAGAAGGCCCAGGACGACGCGGTCAAGGTCGACCTGAGCTTCCGCGCCGCCGCGATCTACGAGGAGCGGCTCGAGCAGCCCCACCGCGCCTTCCGCTCCTACGAGCGGGTGCTCGGGGTGGACCCCCAGAACGAGCGGGCCGCGCGCGCGCTCATCCCGATCTACGAGCGCGACGAGAAGCACCAGCGCATGCCCGCGCTCTACGAGGTCCTCTACGGCCACGCCGAGAGCGACGCGGCCCGCCTGGCGCTGCTCGACACGCTGCGGCGCCTGAGCCTCGAGCACCTCTCGGACGAGAAGGGCGCCTACGGCTACGCGGCCCGGGCGTTCGAGCTCGCCCCGACCGAGCCCGAGGTGCGCGACGCGCTGCTCGCCTCGGCGGAGAGCGGGCGCATGCACGCGGCGCTCGTCGAGCTGCTGCAGAAGCGGCTCGGCGCCGTCGAGTCGGACGAGGGCGCCGAGGACGAGCAGCTCTGGCTGCGGCGCCGCATCGCGAGCGTGGCCGGGGAGCAGCTCGGCGAGTCGGAGCAGGCGGTCGAGCAGCTCGAGCAGATCCTCGCCGCGCGCCCCGACGACGAGGAGGCGGCCGAGATCCTCGAGGGCCTCTACCGCGCGTCCGGTCAGCACGACGCGCTCCGCAAGCACCTGCTCCACCGGGTCGAGCACACCTCGGCCGAGAGCGAGCGCCTCCGCCACCTGCGCGAGCTCGCGCGGCTCGAGGAGGACGTGCTCGAGGATCACGACGCGGCCGCGTCGCGCTACCGGCAGATCCTCGACATCGACGCCGCCGACGCCGGCGCGCTCGCGGCGCTCGACCGGCTCGCGCTGGCCGGGGAGCGCTGGGAGGAGCTGGCCGGGATCATCGAGCGGCGCCGCGAGGTCGCCGAGAGCGAGGACGCGCGGCGGGAGCTGACGCTGCGGCTCGGCGAGATCCGCGCGACCGCCCTCGAGGACGCGCGCGGCGCGCTCGAGGCGTTCGGCGAGGTGGTGCGCGAGCGCCCCGAGGACGGCCGCGCGATCGCGGGGCTCGAGCTGGTGAGCGAGGCGGACCCTTCGCTCGCGCCCGAGGCCGGGCTGCTGCTCGAGGACGCCTACGAGGCGGTCGAGGCGTGGGAGAAGCTCGCCCTCGTCCTGAAGCGGCGGCTCGACGCCACCGAGGACCCGGACGAGAAGCGCGCGCTGCGTCTCCGCTACGCCGACCTGGTCGGCGCCAAGACCGGCGACGCGGGCGCGGCGTACCAGGCGCTCGAGCGCGCGTTCCTCGCGGACCCGGCCGACCCGGAGCTGCAGGACCGCGTCATCGAGGCCGCCGAGGCCGCGGACGCGCACGAGGCCCTCGCGGCCGCCTTCCGCTCGGCGATGGAGAGCGAGTCGCTCTCGCCCGACGAGCAGTCGGCGATCGCCTCGAAGGTCGCGCACCTCTACGACGTCGTGCTCGCCCGCCCCGAGGAGGCCGAGCCGTTCCACCGCAAGGTGCTCGCGAACGATCCGCTCGAGGAGCGCTCGTTCGGCGCGCTCAAGGAGCTCTTCACCAACGCCGAGCGGTGGGAGGACCTCAAGGAGCTCTACCGCAGGCGCATCGAGGAGACGGTCGACGCGGAGCAGAAGCTCGACCTCCTCCTGCAGGTCTGCTTCCTCTTCGAGGAGCTGATCGACGATCCCGGCGCGGCCATCCAGGCCTACCAGGACGTGCTGGAGCTGGATCCCGAGCACACCGCGTCGCGGCGCGCCCTCGAGCGCCTCTACGAGCGCACCGAGCGCTGGAGCGATCTCGTCGTCTTGCTCCGCCAGGAGCTCGACCGGGCCAACCCGGAGGAGCAGGTCGGGCTCACCCAGCGCCTCGGCCTGCTGCACGAGAAGAAGCTCGGCGAGCCGGGCCGCGCGGTCGACCACTACGAGCAGGTGCTCTCGGTCGAGCCGAACCACAAGCACGCGCGCGAGGCCCTCGAGCGCCTCGTGGATCAGCCCGAGCAGCGGCAGCGCTGCGCGCGCATCCTGGAGCCCATCTACGAGGAGCGCGGCGACTGGCCGGAGCTGGTCGGCGTGCTCGAGGTGCAGCTCGAGGACGTCTCCGACCCGGGCTCGAAGGTCGGCCTGCTGACCCGCATCGCCGGCCTGCAGGAGGACCGCCTCCACGATCCGACGGCGGCGTTCGCGAGCGTCGCCCGCGCGGTGAAGATCGATCCCGCCGACGGCATGGTGCGCGAGGAGCTCGCCCGCCTCGCCCGGATGCGGGACGCCGAGCGCGAGCGCGCCGAGGTGCTGGCCGCCGCGCTCGAGCAGGCCGAGGAGGATCGGCTGCTCGCCGGTGAGCTGCTCCTCGAGCTCGCGACCCTCTGGGACGAGGGCGTCGGCGACGTCGAGGAGGCCGAGAAGTCCTACCGGCGCCTCATCGAGGTCGACCCGGACAACCCGGACGCGGTGCTCGCGGCGTCGCGCGCGCTCGAGCGCATCCACCTCGGGCAGGGCAACCACGCCGCGCTCGCCTCGGACCTCGAGCGGCAGGTGCGGCTCGAGCACGACGTCGACGTGCAGCGCCGGCTCCTGGTGCGCCTCGCCGATCTGCGCGAGGAGGTCCTCGAGGACGTGGGCGGCGCCATCGACGCGCACCGCCGCCGCCTCGAGCTCGACCCGGTCGACGTCGACGCGATGAAGTCCCTCGAGCGGCTCTACGAGCAGCAGGGGCGCTGGAACGACCTCATCGAGGTGCTGCGTCAGCGCGACGCCGCGGTCACCGATGCCGACCAGCAGAAGACCATCGCCAAGCGCGTGGGCGCCATCTACGAGGACCGGCTCGAGGACCTCGACAACGCGATCGTCGCCTACAACGACGTGCTCGGCCGCTTCGATCGCGACGCCGAGACCCTGACCGCGCTGTCGCGCCTCTACGAGCAGACCGAGCGCTGGCAGGACCTGCTCGAGGTCGCCGAGATGGTCTACGAGACGGTGGACCAGCCGGCGCAGCGCGCCGCGGTGCGCTTCCAGATGGGCGAGATCATGCGCACCTGCACCGGCGAGGTGGAGCGCGCGGTCGAGGCCTACGGCGAGGTGCTCGAGGTCTACCCGGATCACGAGGGCGCGCTCGAGTCCCTGCGGCTCGTGATGACCGCGGACGGCACCGTGCGCGAGGCCCCGGTCGACGAGGAGGCGGAGACCGAGCCGTACCCGCCGGAGGAGGACGCGGAGGCCGCCGAGACCGACGCCGACGCCGAGACCGAGCCCGAAGGCGACGCCGAGCCCGAGGCCGAGGCCGAGGCCGAGCCCGAGGCGGGGCTCGAGTACGACCTGCACGTTCGGATCGAGGCGGCGCGGGTGCTCGTGCCGCGCTTCGAGATGACCGGCGACTACGCGTCGCTGCTCACCGCGCTGCTCGTGCTCGCCGAGTCGGACGACCCGCTCGAGAAGTTCCGGTCGCTGCGCCGGGCGGCGGAGGCGGCCGACGTCGGGCTCGAGGACGCGTCGCGCTCCTTCGAGCTGATGGGCCGCGCGATCCGCGCCGGCCTCGCCGAGGACGACCTCGGGGTGATGCTGCGCGACTTCCGCCGGCTCGCCGACCAGTCGGAGCGCTACGCCGAGTACGCCGGGCTGCTCAAGGACGTCGCGCCCGAGATCCTCGACGGGGACCTCCAGGTCTACACCTTCGGCCAGATCGCCGAGGTGGCTCGCACGCACCTCTCGGACGCCGACATGAGCCGGCGGCACTGGGAGCGCGTGCTCGAGGTGCAGCCCGACAACCGCCAGGCGCTCGACGCCCTCGAGGCGCTGACCGCCGAGGCCGGCGACCACCCGGCGCTGCTCGAGGTGCTCCGCCGCAAGACGGAGCTCGCCGACGGCCCGGACGAGCGGGTGTCGCTGCTGCTGCGGCGCGCCGAGATCTGCGAGACCCGGCTCGAGGAGCTGCCGGCCGCGATCGACTGCTACGAGCAGGCCCTGGGCGAGACCCGGCCGCGCGAGGCCTACGAGGGGCTCGAGCGGCTCTACGCCAAGGCGGAGCGCTGGCCGGATCTCTCGATGCACTACGAGCGCATGCTCGACGAGGGCGTCGGGGACGCGGTGGAGCTGCGGCACAAGCTCGGCGTCACCCAGCTCGACCGGCTGGAGGACGCGTGGGCGGCCATCGAGCAGTTCAGCGCCGCGCTGCAGCTCGACGTCACCCACCAGCCGAGCATCGAGGCGCTCGAGCGGCTGATGGAGCGCGAGGACCACCGGGCCCAGGCGGCCGAGATCCTCGAGCCGGTCTTCCTCCAGCAGATGGCCTGGCCCAAGGTCACCGCGTGTCTCGAGGCCCGCATCGCGGCCGAGGCGGACGTGGAGGAGCGCAAGGCGCACTTGCAGCGCCTCGGCCAGATCCACGAGGACTACCTCGAGGATCTCGACGGCGCCCTCGAGAGCTACGCGCGCCTCTTCCGCGAGGACCCGCGCGACGAGGGCACCTGGGAGACCCTGGCGCGGCTGGCGCGCGTGCTCGAGAAGTACGACCGGCTCGCCGAGATCTACGAGGGCGCGCTCGAGGACATCACCGTCGACGACGAGCAGACGGCCAAGCTCGCGGTCACCGCGGCGCAGATCCACGATCAGCGCACCGGCGACCTCGAGGCGGCGTCTCGCCTCTACGCGCGCGCGCTCCGCTTCGAGCCGGGCGACCACGGCGTCTTCGTGGCCCTGGAGTCGGTGCTCGAGCGCCGCGAGGCCTGGGACACGCTGCTGACGCTCTACCGCGAGCAGGCGCAGGTGGCCGAGGAGGAGCAGGACCGCATCGCGCTGCTCCGCAAGAGCGCGCGCCTCCTCGAGGGGCAGCTCGGTCAGCCCGACCGCGCCATCGAGACCTACCGCGACATCCTCGTGGTGGACCCCGAGGACCCGAACGCGATCGCCGCGCTCGACGAGCTGCTGACCGCGCAGGAGCGCTGGCCGGAGCTGGCCGACCACCTCCGCCATCAGGTGGAGCTGGCGAGCGGCGAGCCCGACGAGAACGACCTGAAGCTCAAGCTGGGCGAGACGCTCCAGCACCGCCTCGAGGACGTGCACGCCGCGATCGACGTCTACGAGGAGATCACCCAGGACGACCCGCACCACACCGACACGGTGGCCGCGCTCGAGAAGCTGGTGCAGCAGCCCGAGCACCAGCTCCGGATCATCCAGATCCTCGAGCCCATCTACCTCGCGACCGACCAGTGGCGGAAGCGCATCGCCATCTACGAGGCGCAGGTCGAGGCGGTGGACGACCCCTACGACAAGGTGCGGCTGCTCTCGCAGATCGCCGAGCTGCACGAGACCCGCTCGCAGGACATGCAGCTCGCCTTCCACGCGTGGGCGCGGGCGATGGCGGTCGAGCCGCCCAACCAGGAGGTCCGCGATCAGGTCGACCGGCTCGCCAACGAGCTCGGCACCTGGGACGCGCACGTCGCGGCCTACGAGCAGGCGCTGACCCAGTCGACCGACCCGAGCGTGCAGAGCGCGCTGCTCGGCCGGATCGCGCGGGTGCACGACGAGAAGCGCGGCGACCCGCGCAGCGCCATCGAGACCTACGAGCGCCTGCTCGAGGTGGACCTCGACGACCCGTCCCCGCTCGACTCGCTCGAGGCCCTCCACACCATGGTGGGCGACTGGCGCGGGCTGGTGGACGTGCTCCAGCGCAAGACCCAGCGGGCCTACGATCCCGCCGAGCGCGGGGAGCTGCTCCGCCGCGCCGGCTCGGTGCTCGAGGAGCTGCTCCAGGATCGGAGCGGCGCCGTCGAGGCCTACCGTCAGGCGCTGGTCGAGGACGAGATGGACGACATCGCCCTCGAGGCCCTCGACCGCCTCTACACGGCGGCCGAGGACCACGAGCGGCTCGGCGACGTGCTCCAGCGGCGGCTCGACGTGGAGCAGGATCCGGAGCTCCGGGTGGACCTCGCGCTCCGGCTCGGCCGCGAGTACGACGAGCACCTGCGCCGCCCCGAGGACGCGATCGACGCCTACCGGCGCGTGCTCGACGACGCGCCCCAGCACGCCGACGCGGCCCTCGCGCTCGCGCGACTCTACGAGCGGCAGCGCATGTGGCCGGAGCTGCTGGACAACCTGCGCATGCAGGCGGCGACCCAGGAGGATCCGCAGCTGCGCGTGCAGCTCCTCTTCCGGGCGGGCGAGGTGCTCGAGCGGGAGATGGACGACGTCCTGACCGCGCTGCCGACCTACGAGGAGGTGCTGCAGCTCGACAGCCACTTCGAGCCCGCGATCGACGCGCTCCTGCGCATCAGCAAGCTCGAGGACTACCGGGTGCAGGCCTCCGAGATCGTCGAGCCGCTGCTGCGCACGCAGGAGCGCTGGGACGAGCTCGCCGAGCTGCTCGAGGGCAAGGTCAGCGCGGCCTACGACCCCGAGGACAAGCGGGTGGAGCTCCGCCGCCTCGCCGAGGTGCACGAGCTCGGCCGCCACGACAAGGCGGCCGCGTTCCGGGCGCTCTCCCGGGCGCTCGCCGAGGACCCGGCCGACGGCACGACCGCCGACGACATCGAGCGGATCGCGGCCGAGCTCGGCCAGTGGGACAAGGCGGCCGACGTCTTCGCCGAGCGGGCCTCGAGCGTGCTCGACCCGGACACCTCGCGCGCCCTCTACAACCGCCTCGCGCGGATCGCCGAGCAGCACCTCGAGGACGACGCGCGCGCGGTCGAGGCCTACACGCGGGCGATCGAGCAGGCGGGCGACGACCCCGAGTCGTTGTCCGCCCTGGACCGCCTCTACACCAAGATGCAGGCGTGGTCGGAGCTCGGCGAGATCCTCGACCGCCGCATCCAGGCGTCGATGGACCCGGCCGAGCGGAGCGAGCTCCTCGTGCGCCTCGGGACGCTGAAGCAGGAGCAGTTCGCCGATCTCCGCGGCGCCTTCCGGGCCTTCCAGGAGGTCCTCGACCGCGACGCCAGCGAGCCCCGCGCGGTGGCCGCGATGGAGTCGCTCCTCGAGGATGACGAGCTGGCGCCCGACGTGGTCGAGGTGCTCGAGCCCGTCTACCGCCAGACCGAGGCCACCGAGAAGGTCGCCGCGCTCTACGACGTGCGCATCCACCTCGCCGAGACCACGGGGGAGCGCGTGCGCTTCCTCCAGGATCAGGCGCTCGTCTACGAGAACGAGCTCGGCGACGCCGGGCGCGCGCTCGACGCGCTCCGCCGGGCCTTCGAGCTCGACCCGCGGGACGAGGTGCTGGCCGGAGATCTCGAGCGGCTCGCGCCGACGGTCGAGGGCGGCTGGGAGTCGCTGCGTGGCCTGATCGAGCGCGTGCTCGAGAAGGACGACGGCGACATGGACCGCATGGCCGTGCGGGACCTGAACATGCGCGGCGCCCGCTGGTACCGCGATCACCTCGGGGACCTGGCGGCCGCGGAGGCGCGCTACCGGGCCGCGGTCACCGCCGACCCCGACACGCGCGAGGCGCACGAGAACCTGGTCGCGCTCCTCCGGGCGCCCGGTCGCGAGGAGGAGCTGCTCGCGGCGCTCGTGCACTGGGCCGAGGTGGACTTCGACGAGGACGCGAAGAAGGAGCGCCTGCGCGAGGCGGCGGCCATCGCGGAGTCGGCGCTCGGCAAGCCCGAGCGGGCCGCGGCCTGCTTCGACCAGATCCTCGACGCGGATCCCACCGACGCCCACGCGCTCGACGCCCTCGTGCGGCTCGAGGGCGCGGCCGGCAACCACGCGCGGGTGGCCGAGCTGCTCGAGCGGCGGGTCGACGTGGAGATGGATCCGGAGCGGCGCGTGGTCCTGCGCAAGCAGCTGGCGGGGACCTTCGCCGAGCTCGGCCGCACGGAGGACAGCATCGAGGCGTGGCGCGGGGCGCTCGACGAGGAGCCGACCGACCTCGAGTCGATCGGCGCGCTCGAGGCGCTCTACGAGACGACCGAGCGCTGGAGCGACCTCGAGGAGCTCGTGCAGCGGCGGCTCGACGTCGCCGAGACGCCCGCCGACCGCATCGCGGCGCGGGTGAGGCTCGCGCGCCTGATGGAGTCGCGCTTCGGCCGCCGCGAGGAGGCGATGGATCAGCTCCGGGAGATCCTGGAGGAGGATCCGGGCAACGCCGACGCGCTCGACGAGCTCGAGCGCCTGCACACCGTCGGCGAGGAGTGGGACGAGCTGGTGGAGCTGCTCGAGCGCCGCATCCAGGACGCGCAGGCGGCCGGGGACGGCGACGCCGAGCTCGACATGCTGGTCCGCCTCGCCTCGGTGCACGTGGAGCAGCGCGGCGACGCCGAGCGCGGCATCGGCATCTACGGCCGGGTGCTCGAGCGCGATCCGCAGCACGGGGGCGCGCTCACCGCGCTCGTGGCGCTGAACGAGGAGCGCGAGGACTGGCCGGCCGCGGTGGACGCGCTCGAGCGCCTCGAGCAGGTGCAGCAGGGCGAGGACGCCATCGCCACCGCCCGGAAGATCGCCGGGCTGGCGGAGGAGCGGCTCGAGGACGCGGTGCGCGCCGAGGCGGCGCTGCGCCGCGCGTTCGAGCTCGACGGCGGCACCGCCGAGTCCCGCGAGGCGCTCAAGGCGCACTACGAGAAGCACGGCATGGCCGAGAAGCTCGCCATGATGCTGACGATGGACGAGGCCGAGACCGAGGACCCGAAGGAGAAGGTCGCGCTCCTGAAGCGCATCGCCGATCTCTACGCGGGGCCGCTCTCGGACCCGGGCTCGGCCGCGCAGTATCTGGAGCGCGCCTCGCAGATCGATCCCGAGGATCGCGACGTCCTGCTCCCGCTCTGTGACCTCTACATCGCGGCGGGGCGCCAGCAGGACGCCATCCCGGTGCTCGAGCAGATCGTCGCGAGCTACGGCAGCCGCCGCAACAAGGAGGTCGCCGTCTACCACCACCGCCTCGGCCGCGCGAAGGAGTCGATGGGCGACCTCGAGGGGGCGATGGAGTCCTACGACGCCGCCTTCAAGATCGATCTGACGAACGTGCAGGTCCTGACTGACCTCGGCCGGCTCTGCCTGACCCGCGGCGACCTGGACCGCGCCCAGAAGACCTTCCGCGCGCTGCTCCTCCAGAAGCTGCAGCCGGAGGACGGCATCACCAAGGCGGACGTCTACTTCTACCTCGGCAGCATCTCCTCGAAGCAGGGCGACGACCGCAAGGCGATCAGCATGCTCGAGCGGGCGCTCGCCGAGGACTCGGAGCACGCGGAGGCGACCGCGCTCCTCGGTCAGCTCAAGGGCTGACCGCGGCGAGCGCGTCGCGCAGCTGCGCCCGCGACATCGGCTTCACCACGTGACGGTCGAAGCCGGCGTCGAGGGCGCGCTCCACGTCGCGCGCCATTCCGTAGCCGGTGAGCGCGACGAGGAACAGGTCGCGGCCGGCGCGGCGCGTCTCGCGCGCGATCTCGTAGCCGTCCTTGCCAGGCAGGCCGATGTCGACGAACGCGATGTCGAAGGTGTCGTTCGTCAGCGCGTCGAGCGCGGCGTGCCCGTCGAACGCCACCTTCACGTCGTGGCCCTCGCGGCGGAGCAGGGCCGCGAGCATCTCGGCCGCGTCCTCGAGATCGTCGACCACGAGGACCCGCAGCGGCCGCTGCGTCTCGCTCTCGGGCGCCAGGCTCGGGGCGCGCGCGCCCGCCTCGCCGCGGGGGAAGCGGAGGGTGAAGGTCGAGCCCACGCCGACCTCGCTCTCCACGTCGACGTGGCCCCGGTGGAGCTGCACCAGGGTCCGGACGATCGTCAGCCCGAGCCCGAGCCCCGACTGCGGGCGATCCAGGGTCCGCTCGCCCTGCTCGAAGATGTCGAAGATGCGGCCCGTCAGCGCCTCGGACATGCCGACGCCCTCGTCGCGCACCGAGAGCGCGTGCTCCGCCGCGCCCGGCTCCACGCCGATCCAGATCCGGCGGCCTGGGGGGCTGTACTTCGCGGCGTTGCTCAGCAGGTTCACCACGCACTGCTCGAGGCGGAGCGCGTCGCCGTCGACCCAGGCGGGCGCGGCGGGCAGCTCGCTGACGACGCGCATGCGTGAGGCCTCGAGGAGCGGCTGCGCGGTGACCAGGGCCGCCTGCACCACGTCCTGGAGCGCGACCGGCTCGTTGCGGAGCTCGATCAGCCCGCGCGTGACCCGCGAGACGTCGAGCAGGTCGTCGACGAGGTGGGTGATCGCGTCGAGCTGCCGCCGCACGATCTGGAGCGGCCGCCGCGGCTCCGGCTGATCGGTGACCAGCGACTCGAGGAGCGACGTCGCGTTGCTGATCGAGGCGACCGGGTTTCGCAGCTCGTGGGCGAGCATCGCGAGGTACTCGTCCTTGCGCTGCGCCGCCTCGGTCGCGGCCGCCGCGCTCGCCTCGCTGGCCTGGCGGGCCCGGACCTGATCGGTGACCTCGTGGCAGAAGGCCATCACCCGATCGACCGATCCCTCGTCGGTCGAGAGGGGCGCGTACACGAAGGTCCAGTAGGTCGTCTCCGGGGCGCCGCCGCGCTCGCGGACCAGCTCGACCGGCATGTCGCGGCCGACGAAGGGCTCGCCGGTCGCCATCACCTCGCGGAGCAGCGCGTCGAAGCCCTGGCCGACCAGCTCGGGCATCGCCTCGAGCAGCGGCTTTCCGACGAGCTCCCGCCGGCCGGTGAGCACGCCGTAGAGCGGGTTGGCCATCTCGAAGACGAGGTCCGCCCCGCGGATGACGGCGATCGGCACCGGCGCCTGATCGAAGAGGTCGTAGACGAGCCGCTGGGCCCGAGCCCGCAGCCGGGCGTTCTCCAGGGCGCGCCCCACGCGGCTCGAGAGCGCGCGCGAGGAGAAGGGCTTCACGAGGAAGTCGTCCGCGCCGGCCTCCACCGCCTCGAGGCGCGTCTCCTCGTCGGTGCGGGCGGAGATGAGGACGAAGGGGAGGGTGGCCAGGCCGGGGGTCTGCCGCACGCGCCGGAGCAGGGTCAGGCCGGAGACCGGCGTCATGACCACGTCGGCCACGACCACGTCGGGCGGGCTGCGCTGGATCGAGGCCCACGCCTGCTCGCCGCCGTGGGCCTCGTCGACGACGTAGCCGCCGTGGCCGAGCACGAACGAGATGTACTCGCGCATCTCGTCGTCGTCGTCGACGAGCAGGACGCGCCCGCGCTCGGCGCCGGCCAGGGAGTCGGTGACGCCGGCCGGAGGCTCGGAGCGCGGCCCGTGCCACTCCCGGGCGACGGTCGCGAACTCGCGCGCGAGGCTCGAGGTGAGCGGCTGGGCCGGCGCCGGCGGCACGCTGTGGCGCGGCGCGTCCGAGGCCGGGGCCCGCAGGGTGAGCGCGCCCGGCGCGAGCTCGACGTCGGCGCCCGCCCGACGGGCCAGGAGGAGCGCGGTCGCGAGGTCGGCGCTCCGGGGCTCGGGGCCCTCGCTCGGCCAGGCGAACGAGAGCGCGATCGCGTCGGCCTCGCGCCTCAGCGTGAGGCTCGGCTGGCGCTGGTGCACCGCGAGGTGGGTGAGCAGATCGGCGAGGATGCGCTCCCAGGTCTTCGGCTCGCCGTCGACGACGCAGGCCTCGCCGGGCGCGTCGAGCGAGGGCGTTCCGTCTCCGAAGGCGCCCGCGAACCCCGCCACCACCCGCGCCGTGAGCTCCGACAGGTCGACGCCGTCGGGCGTCGCGCGCGGCGCTTCGGCCGACTGCTGCAGCAGATCCGCCACGTGGGTGACCCGGCGCATCGCCTGCCGAGCGCGCTCGAGCTGCGCGAGCGCCTGCGGATCCTGAGCCAGGCGACCCGTCAGGGCGTCGAGCGGACCCACCCCCACCTGCGCGTGGCTGCGCAGCTCTTCGGCCATCAGTCGGGCGAGCGCGTTCTCGTCGTCGGCCATCGTGCGCCCGGATCATGCCACGCCGGGCGAGGTTGCTACGATTGTCCGGCAATGGGATCAGCGGTCAGCATCGACGGGGCGCTCGTGGATCCGGGCGCCGCCTCCATCCCGGTCCTCGACCGGGGCTTCCTCTACGGCGACTCGGCGTTCGAGGTCACGCGCACCTACGGCGGGCAGCCGTTCGCGCTCGGCCTCCACCTGCAGCGCCTCCGCCACAGCTGCGCGCAGCTCGAGATCCCCATCGACGTGGACGACGCCACGCTGCGCCGCGAGGTGCGCGAGGTCCTCGACGCGGCCGGCAACGAGGAGGCGTACGTGCGGGTGGTCGTCACCCGCGGCGTGACCGCGCTCGGGCTCTCGCTCGAGGGCGAGGTGCGCTCGCGCCGGGTGATGGTGGCCGCGCCGCTCAAGCGCCACGACCCGAAGCTCTGGGAGGAGGGCGGCGCGCTCGCCACCGTCGCCATCTCGCGCTCGCTCGACGGGACGAGCGCGGCGGGCGTGAAGGCGTCGAACTACCTGCCGAACATCCTGTCGCTGGCCGCGGCGAACCGGCGCGGCGCCTACGAGGCGATCAGCGTGGCCGGCGGCGGCGAGCTGCTCGAGGGATCGACCTCGAACCTCTTCCTGGTGCACGGGGGCGAGGTGAGCACGCCGCCCCTGAGCGTCGGCATCCTCGGCGGCATCACCCGGCGGCTGGTCATCGAGGCCGCCGCGGAGGACGGCGTGACGATCCGGGAGCGCCTGCTCTTCCCGCCCGATCTCTACCGCGCGGACGAGGCGTTCATCACCTCGAGCACCCGCGAGGTGGTGCCGATGGTCCGCGCGGACGGCGTGCCGCTCGGCGACGGCCGCCCCGGACCCATGACCCGCCGACTTCACGCCGCTTTTCGGCGACGGGCCGACGCGCTCCTAGCCGAAGAGCGGGTTTGACTCGCGGCGCGGTTGGGTTTAAACCCCGTGCCCTTTCCGGGCGGCCGGTGTCGCCCCTCTCACCTGCGAGACCCACATGTCGTCGAAGACCCAGAAGACCGAGCGCCGCCGTCAGATCCGCCAGAAGACCGCGGGCAAGAAGAGCAAGGCGCAGCGCGCGAAGCAGGGCACGCCCAAGTTCCCGATCGACCCCAAGAAGGCCGGTCCGGACTCGGCCGAGAAGCTGTCCAGCTGATCAGCCGGCCGGGCAGTTGAACTGCACGGTCAGATCGCGGATCGACGGGCTCGACATCTCGTCGTCGCTGATCAGGCTGATCTCGAGCTCCATGAAGCGCCGCTGGGGCACCGGCCCCGGCGGCAGCGCGAAGTCCGTCGGCCGCACCGTGAACGGGCCGGTCCAGGTCGCGCTCCCGAGGTCCAGCTCGCGGTCCGCGGTGCGCACGCGCACCTCCACCCGGCTCCCCGGCGGCACCGTCGCGTCCCAGTCGAGCCGCTCCCACTCGGTCGGCCCGAACGCGCACCCCGGCACCACCGCGCGCATGAAGCCGTTGGGCGCGGTGAAGGTGCGCAGCGCGAAGCCGGTGAAGTCCGAGTACGTGTAGGGGCTGACGCCGGTCGCGAAGTCGCGCGCCGCGCCGGTGGTCGGATCGATCCGGGTGGCGGTGGAGCTGTCCTGGTTCACCAGCCAGACCATGCCGGAGGAGTCGAGCCCGACGCCGGTGGACCCGAGGCCCGGGAGCGGCGCCGACGGGGTCCCGATCACGCGCAGGCCCCGGCCGGTGTCGGCGTCGAACATCGTCAGCCGGCTGATCGGCGGCGAGACGTCCACGCCGCCGCCCGGCAGGAAGCGGAAGTAGGTGTGGGAGCTCGCGAGGTAGATGCGGCCCATGCCGTCGGCGGCGATGCCGCGGGTGACGCCGCTGTCGGGGAGGGGCACGTCGAACCACCGCGAGGCCACCGGGTCGAACCGGAAGGCGGCCTCGCACAGGAAGCCGGCGACCCACACCCGGTCGCGCGAGTCGATCGCGATGCCGTAGGAGCTCGAGCAGTCCGTGCCGCGCATCGCCGCGGTCTCGATCGAGCCGAGGGCGCCGGTCGACGCGTCGACGCTGATGATCGAGCCCGACGCCGACTCGACGAACCAGACGTTGCCCCGGCTGTCGGCGGCGGCGCCGTAGGGGCGGAAGCCGCTGAAGGGCGAGGTGCGCGGGAGGCGCACGGTGCGGAGCACGGCGCCGGTGTTCGGGTCGAGCTGCACCACGCTGCTGTCGTCGTGGAGCCCGACCCAGACGGTGCCGGCGGCGTCGATGGCGATCGCGCGGGGCACGTCGTTGCGGCTCCCGACGTCGACCGTCCAGAGGATGCACTCGTCCATCTGGCCGAGGAACTCGCCGGGCACCGAGCGCTCGATCCGCCCGTTGCCGTTCATGTCCCGGCTGGTGTCGATGACGCCGTTGCCGTTGCGGTCGACGCAGTCCGACTCGAAGCCCGCGATCTTGGTCACCGTGCCCTGGTTGAAGAAGGCGCGGTTGGCGACGTAGACGGCGCCTCGCAGGTCCACCGCGGTGCGGCTCGGGCAGTTGCCGCCCGCCGAGTCGGTCTCGCAGCGCTCCCCCGGGGGCCGGCCGCCGTTCGTCCCGTCCAGCAGGACGGCGTCGTACTCGGCGCTCTGCGTCCCGGTGCGGGTGTCGAGCTTGCTGATCGTGCCGAAGAGGGTGTTCGCGATCCACGCGAAGTAGGTCTCGGTGCGGGTGCTGCTGAGCCGGAGCGAGCCGTCGGGGGCCTCCTCCACGCCCCCGCTGTTCATGCCGGTCGGGTTCCAGCCGCCCGCCCCGGGCACGACGACGCGGTTGCACCCCGGGCGGCAGTCGTCGCACGGCGAGCGGACCCCCTCGTCGGTGGACGCGTCGCAGTCGTTGTCGATGTCGTCGCAGACCTCGGCGCGGGCCGGAGACACGAGCGGGTTCGAGTCGTCGCAGTCCCCCTCGCAGGCGCCCACCCCGTCGCCGTCGTCGTCGCGCGGCTCGGGCACGTGCGTGCACTCGTCGAGGTCCGCGTCGCAGGAGTCGATCGTGCACTCGTCCCCGTCGTCGCAGTCCGGCGCGTCGCCGGGCAGACAGCTCGCGGTGGTCGGATCGCACCGCTCCTCGCCGTTGCAGAAGACCTCGTCGGTGCAGGGGCCCCCGCAGATGGCCGCGTCCACTCCGCCGCCGTCGCGGGGCCCTGCGTCCCGCAGGCCTCCGTCGCGCAGCCCCGCGTCACGCGTCGTCGAGACGCCCGAGTCCGCCGCCTCGCGCGGCACGTCGAGGCCCGAGCGCGTCCCGCACCCCAGCGCCCCGAGCGTCGCCACCCCGAGCACCGCCACACCCATCACCCAGCGCATCACGGCAGCAATGTAGCACCGGGCGCGCGGCGCCGATCCGCCGGTCAATGCAACGTGTGCGAGCGACCGTCGTGCTCGACGGTGGGGATGCCGCTCTCGCGCCCCCGAGGCTCGGGCGGCATGACGTAGAGCACCTCGTGCTCGGCGTCCGGCACGGTCGGGGAGGGCCCGGCGGTCGTCGACGAGGTCCGCGAGGCGAGCACCGCGTGAGCGGCGGCGTCGGCGGCGCGCTCCTCCTCGTCCCACTCCTCCATCTTGGCGCGGTCCTTCCGCTTGCGGCGCGCGTAGGCGAGCACGATGAGGAAGGCCGCGAGGACCCAGAGGGTGCCGCTCCCGACGAGGAGCGGGAGCGCCTGGAAGCGCTCCGAGAGGCTGGCGTGCCACTGCTCCTCGAGCTCGGTCATCGTGACCGAGTAGGTGCGCTCGAGCGCGGTCTGGAAGGACTGGCCGTCGCGGAGGCGGCGGACGACCTGCCGGAACTTCTGCTCGCCGGAGTCGCGCGCGAGCAGCCAGCGGACGAAGTCGGCGCTCTGGGCGTAGGCGAGGTTCACGCCGTGCGGGGTGCTCGGGAAGCCGCGCTCCAGGCGCTCGAACGGGAGCAGGCGGCCGCCGACCGTGCCGCCCCACAGGGCGCGGGTGCGCTCGAGGCTCTTCTCGCGGGCCTGGTGAATGGCGACGCCCTCGCTGAACCAGCGCGGGATCGGGTTTCCGTCGACCGCCCGGTGGAGCGCGACGTGCGACAGCTCGTGCACGAGGACGGAGTCGACGTCGGGCCGCTGCCAGGTCTCGGGCGCGGCGAGGGTGAGCAGGATCAGCCCGCGCGCCGGGTACGCCACCCCGCTCGCGTAGGCCGGCGGGGGCGCGCCGCGAGGGGCCAGGGCGCGCATCTCCTCGGGGTTGCGGCCGATCCGGATGATCAGCGGCCCGTCGGTGTCGCCGCCGAGCTCGCGGGTGACGCGGGGCCAGTGCTCCTCGTAGACCTCCTGCAGCTCGTGCGCGACCTCGGAGGCCTGGTCCGGGAACTCCCAGCGCACGTCGCCGCGGCGCTCGGCCACGTAGCCCTCGGGCGCGTCGGGCAGCGCGAGCACCGCGTCGCCCTCGTCCAGGGAGGCCACGTCCCCGGCCGGGGCGTCCGCCATCGCGGAGAGGGGGCTCGACGCGAGGAGCAGCAGAGCCAGGAAGGCGACGCGTCGGGCCATCGAGGAGCAGACCTCCGGAGATGCGGAGGTCAGCGACCCCCGGGCACGAAGCGTAGCACCGGCTGGTCGGGCGCGTCAGCCGCGCTGGTCACGGCGATCGCGGTGATCATGCCGCCGAGCAGCAGGGCCGCCGCGAAGTACGGCCAGTACTGCTCGAAGAAGCCGGGCTCGCCCTCCTCCTCCTCCGGGGACGGGGCGAGCGGGTCGGGGCGGGCCTCGGCGCTCTCGGCGGCGACCTCGGCCGGGCTCGGCGCGGCGGGCGTGGTCACCCGGGCGCGGCGGCCGACGAAGCGCGCGACGCGGCGCTCGGGCACGTCCTCGGTGAGCTGCAGCCGCCCCTCGTAGAAGGCGCGCGCCCGGACGTCGAGCACGACGAGCTCGGGCCCGTCGTCGGCCAGGCGCACCACCGCCACCGCCCGGGCGCCCGCGCGGCGGCCGAGCTGGGCCAGGATGGGGGCGTCGTGGGTCTCGCCCAGGCCGAGGCGGCGGCGCTCGCGGCGGATCTCGGAGAGGCCGTCGTCGTCTTCGCCCGGCTCACCGCGGAGCGCGCGGCGCAGGCCGGGGTCGAACGGGCGGGAGAGCGGCGCGGTCAGGGAGGCGTCGACCCGCGCGGCCAGAGCCCGGAGGGGAGGGGAAGGATCACCGACCAGGATCACGGCGACGGTGGAGCCTCGAGCGGCGGCCGGCTCGGGCGGCGCTTCCGGTGCCGGGGCCGCGTCCGCTGCCGAGTCCGCTGCCGAGTCCGCTGCCGAGTCCGCTGCCGAGTCCGCTGCCGAGTCCGCTGCCGAGTCCGCTGCCGAGTCCGCTGCCGAGTCCGCTGCCGAGTCCGAGTCCGCTGCCGGGTCCGTGGCCGGGTCCGAGTCCGGGGCCGTCTCGGACGCTGGGGGCGGCTCGGTGTCGCTCGGCGCTTGCGCGGCAGCCGACAGCGGGGCGGCGAGGAGGAGCAGCGAGAGCGCGAGGAGACGCGGCACGCGGGGCTCTTAGCACATCGGCGGGCCTCGACCTCGCGGCTCGATTCCGCTACCCCGTCACGGTGCGATGACCCCGCGCGCGATCTTCAACTTCATCTGGACCACCGGCGCCACCGGCGCCTGGAGCGTGTACGGCGTCGGCCGGCAGATCCCCCGCAAGGACGCGGCGCTGTTCCAGCTGCACACCCGGGGATGGGCGCGCACCGTCGCGGCCGGGGTCGGGCTCGAGGTCGAGGCGTACGGGACCTGGAGGCTGGACCCGCAGGGCACCTACGTGCTGATGGCCAACCACCAGAGCCACGTCGACATCCCGTGCCTCTTCCTGGCGCTGCCGATGGTGCCGGGCTTTCTCGCCAAGGCCGAGCTCCGCAGGGTCCCGCTCTTCGGGCGGGCGATGGAGGTCGGAGGGCACGTCTTCGTCGATCGGGCGCAGCACGCCCGCGCGATCGAGGCCATCGCCGCCGCCGCTCGGGACATGTCCCACGGCACCTCGATCGCCATCTTCCCCGAGGGCACCCGCAGCAGCGTGCGCGAGGTCCTGCCGTTCAAGAAGGGCGGCTTCCACCTGGCCCGCCAGGCCGGCGTCTCGATCGTGCCCATCGGCATCCGGGGCACCGCCGACCTGCTGCCGAAGGGCAGCAAGCAGCTCCTCCCGGGCAAGGCCGAGGTGCACGTCGGGGAGCCGCTCCCGGTCGAGACCGTCACCGGGCTCGAGCTCCCGGAGCTGATGCGCGAGGTGCGGGCTCGCATCTGCGAGCTCGCCGCGCTCCCGCCCGCCGCCGACCGCGCGAACGCCTAGCCGCTCGAACGCCCGCCGCTCGCCGCGCGGCCGAGCTCGATCCGGAGCAGGTGCAGCCCGCGGGCGGGCGCGGTCTGACCGGCGTGGGTGCGATCCTTCTCGCGCGCGAGCAGCGCCGAGATGTCGTCGGGGGTCAGGCGCTCGCGGCCCACCTCCACCAGGGTGCCGGCGATGATCCGCACCATGTGCTGCATGAAGGCGGTGCCGCGGACCTCGATCGCGACGAGCTCCGGCTGCATCCAGCCGCGGGTCAGGCGGACGTGGTGGAGGCGCCGGACCGAATTCTCCCGGTCGTCGCGCATGCTCCGGAAGGCGTCGAAGTCGTGCTCGCCCTCCATGCGCCGGGCGGCCTCGTCCATCGCGTCGAGGTCGAGCCAGTGCTCGAGGGCGGTGCGGTGCTCGGGCCGGCCGAGCTCGCCGGGGAGGGGGCGCGCGAGGCGCGGGCCGAGGTGCCAGGCGGTGGTGCGCAGCATCGGGTCCCGCGTCGCCGCGAGGTGCAGGAGGTAACGGTAGGTCTTGCCCAGCGCGTCGTAGCGCGGCTGGTAGCCCGGGGCGCAGGGCTCGGCCGAGCGGATCGACACGTCGGCCGGCAGCTGCGAGTTCAGCCCGCGCACCCAGGCGTGCGGGGTGATGTCGCGCTCGGTGTCGAAGGCGGCGACCTGCCCGTGGGCGTGCACGCCCGCGTCGGTGCGGCTGCAGCCCCGGACCGTCGTCGGCGCGCCGGCGATCCTCTCGATGGCCTCCTCCAGCACCTGCTGCACGGTCCGCTCCGCGAGCTGGCGCTGCCAGCCCGCGAACGCGGTCCCGTCGTAGGCGACGACGAGGCGGACGCCGAGCACGACGCTAGAAGGTGAAGCCGAGGCCGGCCGCCCAGCCCCAGCCGCTCACCGGCAGCTGGTCCTGGATGAGGTCGCCGGCCATCGAGTAGTAGAGCTCGAAGAAGATCTCGGAGTGGTTGATGCCCCACTCCTCGTCGAGCTGTCGGGCGGCGCGCGGCTCGAGGAAGTCGAGCTCGAGCGAGACCTTGCCGGCGAAGCGTGGGCCGATGCTCCAGCCGGTCGCCTCGGTCGTGCTGCCCGCGCCGGTCAGCCAGTACACGACGTCGAGGCCGATCTTCGGCGTGAGCACGATCGGGAAGTTCAGCTCCCGCGCGAAGGTGTCGAAGCGCAGGAGGAGGAAGGGCCGCATCGTGATGATCTCGAACACGTTGCGGTCGCTGTTCTCGCCTTCGCCGCCGGTCGGCACCGAGCCGGGCGAGGGGGTGTCCCACTGCGACCAGCCGAGGCCGCCGCCCGCGCCGACGAGCCCGATGTACGGGATGCGCCACGGGAAGTAGTGCAGCTCGAAGGAGAGCATCGGGCCGACGTCGCCCCCGAAGTACTGCGGGCTGCCGAAGTCGGCGCCCAGGCCCTCGAGGGTGTAGATGCCGAGCCGGAGCTCGAGCCCGAAGTGCTCGGGGCTCGCGGTGTAGGTCGAGGGCGCCGTCCAGTCCTCGGGATCCGCGTGCGCGGTGCCGGTGGCGGCCAAGAGGGCGATCGCGCCGGCCGCGGCCGCGCTGAGCAGGGACTTCATCGGTTCCTCCGACGGAGCGTCAGGAAGAGGCCCAGGCCGAGCGCCGCGAGGGTCGCGAGCCGGAAGGGGCCGTCAGCGGGGCCGGGCTGCACGCTGCAGCCGGAGGAGGAGCACGCCTCGGAGGCGTCCGGGCCGCCGCAGTACATCTCCCACCAGGTCGTCACCTCGATGCGGGTCACGCAGCGGGCGGTCAGCTCGCCCGGGTTGCCCGCCTCGTCGACCGCCCGGATGCCCACCGCGGCCTGACCGCCGATCGGCACCGACGAAGGGAAGGGCGCGGTCGCCCGCGCGGCGGTGTTCGAGGGGCGGCTCACGATGAAGGTGTCGGACGGCGAGTCGCCGGCGAGCTCGCCGACCACCATCCCGTCCATGCAGCCGTTGGGGTCGACGAAGACCTGATACTCGCGGAGCATCGCGGTCGAGCCGTCCCAGGTCAGCGTGGCCCCGTCCTCGCCCGCGGTGATGCTCAGGTTGCTCACCGCGGCCGGGCCGCTGAAGTCCCAGCGCAGCGGGAACGAGAAGACCTGATCGGCGGTGACCATGTCGTTCTCGTTGTCGATCGCGAGCGCGAAGACCGTGTACTGGCTGGCGTCCATCGTGGTGCAGTCCAGCAGCGAGCTCAGGGGGATGAGCACGTCGCGCCGCGCCTGCATGTCGGTCGGCTCGTTCAGGCCGAGGGGGATGCAGGTCGACTCGGAGCTGCCCCGGGCCGGCGTGTTCGTCTGGCAGTTCGAGCCCTGGAAGAAGATCAGGCTCCCCTTCGAGGTGTCGATCCCGGTGAACCGGATGTCGAGCGACTCGTTCATGCACTCCTCGGCCGTCACCGCGAACTCGGCCATGCCGAGCTGCTCGAAGGTCGGGATGTCCGACCGACCGGTGAAGTCCTGGAGCGTGGCGGTCAGCTGCGCCGAGGCGAGGCTCGGTGCGAGCGCGGCGAGGCAGAAGAGCGTCCCCGTGAGCAAGCGCTTCATGCGCGCGAGTCCAAGCAAGCGTCGTGCCCTCATCATCTCGGTGGCCTCCGCATCGAATCCAAGCCCATCGCTGACATTATGGCATCCGGGCGGCCAGAGGTCCGGGACCGCTGCCAAAACGTCGAGCGGCCCGCCGGTGAGCTCACCGAGCGGGCCGCCGTCGTAGCACGAATGCTCTTCACTTCACGAACAGACCCTCGGCGATCTGGACGGCGTTGAGGGCCGCGCCCTTGCGCAGGTTGTCGCCCACGCACCAGAGCTGGAGGCCGCCGGGGTTGCCGACGTCCTCGCGGATGCGCCCGACCAGCACGTCGTCCTTGCCGACGACCTGGATCGGCTGCGGGTAGACGCCGTCGGCGAAGTCGTCGACGACGGTGACGCCGGGCGCCTTCTCGAGCAGCTCACGGGCCTTCTCGGCCGAGAGCGCCTTCTCGAAGTGGAGCGTGATCGACTCGGCGTGCCCGCTGATCACCGGGACGCGGACCGCGGTCGGCGAGACCCGGATGTTCGGGTCGCCGAGGATCTTCATGGTCTCGTTGACCATCTTCAGCTCCTCCTCCTGGTAGCCGCTCGCGGTGTCGCGGCTCCAGTGCATGAGGAGGTTCTGGGCCAGCTGCCCCTTCAGCTCGGAGGTGTCGACCTCCTCGCCGTTCACCAGCGCCTTCTGCTGCGCCTCGAACGCCTCGACCGCCCGGGCGCCGCTGCCGCTGATCGCCTGGTAGGTGCTGACGACGACCCGCGTGATGCGCGCCGCGTCGTAGAGGGGCTTGAGCACGACGACCATCTGGATGGTCGAGCAGTTCGGGTTGGCGATGATGCCCTTCGGCCGGTCCTCGCCCGCCTTCAGGTTGACCTCCGGCACGACGAGCGGGACGTCCGGGTCCATGCGCCAGGCGCTGGAGTTGTCGATCACCACCGCGCCCTTGGCGGCGGCCTTCGGGGCCCACTCCTTGGAGGTGCCGCCGCCGGCGCTGAAGAGCGCGACGTCGATGCCCTCGAAGGCCTCTTCCGTCACGGCGGCGACGGTGATCGTCTCGCCCTCGAAGGTCAGCTCGCGGCCCGCGCTGCGGGGGGAGGCGAGGGCGACGAGCTTCCCGACGGGGAAGTCGCGCTGCTCCAGGACACGGAGCATCTCCTGTCCGACCGCGCCGGTGGCGCCGAGGACGGCTACGTTCAGTTTCTCAGTCATCGCCCATCTCGGTACCACGTGCCCGGGATCCTTCAAGCGCGCTCCGGTTGCGCGCCGGCGCGGACGTGGCCAGAAAACGCCCCAGAACGGAGGCCTCATGGCTCAGCGCACGACCGCGATCCTGCTCTCTCTCGTCGCCGCCTTCACCGCGTCGCTGGCTCGAGCGCAGCCGGCAGAGGACGTCCCGTCCCCCGCGCCGGACCAGGTGCGCGAGATCCCGCCGCCGCCCGAGTCCGAGATCGATCTGCTCGAGGTCCTGCGGGGGGAGGGGCGCGGCTGGACGGCCGAGGCGGCGGCCGCGCGCGCGGTCGAGACGGCCCCCGGCGTGGAGCGCAGCGAGGCGGCGGTGCGACAGGCGGCGGCCGGCGCCGAGCGGGCGCTCTACGGCTTCATCCCGCAGCTCACCCTCTCGTTCCGCTACACGCGGCTCAGCGAGATCACCAACCCGAGCCTCATCCAGGGGCCGAGCATCGACCCGGATCTCATCCCCGCCATCGTCTCCGGCGTCGACGACCCGGACGCCCGCGCGCTCTGGGAGCAGACCCTGCGCTCCCAGGCCGAGCTGTCGAACTTCACCTTCCCGGTGATCCTCGACCAGCTCACCCTGCGCGCCTCGCTCCAGTACCCGGTGAGCGACGTGCTCCTGTCGATCCTCCCGGCCTACGAGAGCGCGCGCACCAGCGAGGAGGCGGCGCGTCTGAGGGTCGAGGCCCAGCGGCAGGACGTCGCGCTCCAGGCGAGGGAGACCTTCTACAACTACGCGCGCGCCCGGGCCGCCCTCGCGGTGGCGCGGAGCTCGCTCGGGCAGGCCGAGACGCGGCACGAGCAGGTGCGCGCCTTCGTCGCCGCCGGGACCGCGGCGCCGGTCGACGAGCTGCGCATCCGCGCGCAGGTGGCGGCGGCCCGGGTCGCGGTGGTGCGGGCGGAGGCCGGCGTCGAGGTCGGCGCGACCGCGCTCCGCACGCTGCTGCACCTTCCGCCCGAGACGTCGATCGCGGTCGGCGAGGACGTGCTGGCGCCGCTCCCCGCGCTCGACGCCTCGGGCCCCGACCTGGTCTCGCGCGCCGTGCGTCAGCGTCGCGACGTCCGGGCGGTGCGCCGCATCATCCGCGCCGCCGGCCATCAGGTCGACGCGGCCGAGGGCAGCCGCTACCCGCACCTCGCGGTGGCCGCGAACCTCGACGTGGCGAACCCGAACCCGCGCATCTTCCCGCAGACCCAGGAGTTCCGAGAGACCTGGGACGTCAGCGCGGTCATCACCTGGTCGCCCCACGACCTGCTCAACGGCGAGGCGCAGGCGAGCGAGGCGCGCGCTCAGCAGGACCAGGCCCGCGCCGATCTGCGCAGCCTCGAGGACGCGATCCGGATCCAGGTCACCCAGGCCCACGCCGACTACGAGGCGGCGCGGCTCTCGCTCGAGGCCGCCCAGCTCGGCATCGAGGCGGCCGAGGAGAGCTACCGCGTGCAGATGGAGCGCTACCGCGCCGGCGCGTCGACGGTCAGCGATCTCATCGACGCGAGCGCCGAGCAGATCCGCGCCCAGCTCGACCTGGTCACCGCGGCCATCGACGCCCGGGTCGCGCGGGCGCGCCTCACCCGGGCCCTCGGGCAGGACGGAGCGGACGAATGATCGTCGTCGCCGCCGCCGTCATCCGCGAGGCGCCCGGCGCGCCCATCCTCATGACCCGCCGCATGGAGGGCGCGCACCTCGCCGGCCTCTGGGAGTTCCCCGGCGGCAAGGTCGAGCGCGGCGAGGACCCGGAGCACGCCGTCGTCCGGGAGTGCCGCGAGGAGATCGCGCTCGACCTCGAGGTCCTCGACATCCTCGAGGTGGCCCACCACGTCTACGCAGAGAAAGAGGTCCTGCTCCTCTTCTACGACTGCCGGGTCCGCGGCGGCGCGGTCCAGCACCTCGGCGTCGCCGACCACGCCTGGGTCCTCCCCTCCGAGCTCGAGCGCTACCCCGTGCCCCCGCCCGACGCGCGCCTCATCGAGAAGCTCGTGGCCGGCCGCTGATCGGGAGCGGCGTGAGCCGGGAGACCGACCCTCAGAGGAGGTCGATGGGGCCGGCGCCTTCGCGCACGACCTCGACCTCGGGGCCGGTGAGGTCGACGATGGTGGACGACTCGAGGCCTCCCCACCCGGCGTCGAGGAACATGTCGACGTGGCCGAAGTACGACGCGATGTCGTTCGGGTCGTTGAGCATCTCGCCTTCCCAGGTGGCAGAGGTGCTCACGATCGGGTTCCCCAGCTCGCGGACGAGGCCGAGCGCGACCTCGTGGTGGGGGACCCGGATGCCGACCTGCTTGCGCTTCTTGTGGATGTGCAGGATGCGCGGGGCCTCGCGGGTGGCCGGCAGGATGAAGCAGTACGGGCCGGGGGTCAGGCGCCGCATCATCCGGTAGGTGCGGTCGTCGACGATGGCGTACTTCGACAGGTCGCCGAGGTCGGGGCAGAGGAAGGCCAGGGGCTGATCCTTCTTCATGCGCTTGAGCTCGTAGACGCGGTCGACCGCCTTCTTCTGCGTGAAGTCGCAGCCGATGCCGTAGACGGTGTCGGTCGGGTAGGCGATGACGCCGCCCTGGCGGAGCACGTCTACGGCCTTGCGCAGGAGACGGGGGTCCGGGTGCTCCGGGTCGATCTGGATTCTCTTCATGGCTCTCAGGGGCGGGCGTGCAGCAGGCGGCGCGTGTCTCCCCCCTCGAACAGCACCATGATGAAGCCCTCGGGCGTGATCTCTTCGACTCGGCCGACGCCGAACTTGGAGTGTCGGAAGTAGTCGCCGACCGCGTATGTGCGAGCGCGGTCGTAGGTCTCGGCGGTCGCGCGGGCGCGCCCGATCTCGTCCTCGCTCAGCGTGGGGGCGACCTTGCGGGCCGGCGCCTTGCGCTTGGAGGCGGTGCCGCCCGAGGCGACGCGGCGTCGGCGCGTGGTGGTCCCGCTCGGGCTCGACGCCGGCCGGGTGGGCTCGGCGACGACCTTCACGTCGCGGCCGAGCTGACGGCGCGCCGCGCTGATCCGGCTCGAGTAGGGGTGACAGATGAGGCACTCCTCGATCGGCGTCGCCTGCCCGGAGGAGAAGCGCTCGTCGTAGAACGCGTTCGCCGCGCGCGCGATGAGCACCAGTCGCTGCACCTCGTCGACCGCGTCGGGGCCGTCGCCGAGGGGCGCGAAGGCCACGCGCTTCACGTGCCGCTCGGCCACGAAGGCGAGCGCGTCCTTGACCGCGCGGGTGACGATCTCGGCCTTCGGCGCGGGCGCGCGGATGCCCCGATCCTCGGGCGGGCGCGTCGCGATCCACAGCAGGAAGTCGCAGTGAAGCTTGCCGCGGTGCAGGCGCAGCATCTCGCCGATCTCGAGCTCTCCGGCGTCGAGGCGAGCGCGCTCGCGATCGAGCTGCGACTGCAGCTCGCCGCCGTACTGCTCGGCGAGCTCGCGGTCGGGCCCGGGGCCGGGCCAGATGCGCATGTCGGTCGTACCGTCGTAGACGATGGCGTCCACCCGCTGCGACGAGGGGAGGTCGAAGACGGAGGACGCGATGAGCTGAACGTCCATGGGCCCCGTCACTAGCACGTCGGACCGCCGACGCGAACGGATTCGCGTGGCGAAACCGAGAAGGATTAATCGCCTGACTCGGGGCCGATCATCGGGCAAGCTGCGGCCCTCATGAGCGAGCGAGCCGACAGCCCCTTCATCGTGGTGACCGCGATCCTCGACGGGAGCGCGCGACCCGCGCAGATCACCATCAGCCATGGGGACGCCATGGAGAAGGCGTTCGACGCGACGACCGACAAGGACATCGCGGGCCTCGACATCGTCGAGCTCCCGGTCGCGCCGCCCGCGTTCGAAGCGCTGCGCCAGATGACCGGCCGGTCCAAGGACGCGGTCGCCGTCTACGACGTCTTCCCCCTGTCGCCGACCCTCGACGACAGCGTCCGCACCGTCGCCGGGCAGTTCCTCGCCGCCGAGGCGCTCTGGACCCTCGAGGAGCAGGGACACCTCAAGGGCGTGCCGCTGAACCTGAAGCTCGACGTGCCGCCGGGCTGGGAGCGCGACCCGAAGGCGATCCACGAGAAGCTCGTCGGCGCCGGCGCCCTCGAGCTCTCGCCGAAGGCCATCGAGACCTTCAAGTCGATCAAGAGCGCCTGGGACGCGAAGAACGCCTCCTGATCCCGAACGCCACCGCCTCGTCGACTCGCACTCGCGACCGCCTCGTCGCCTCCCACTCGCGGGAAACGAGGAAGGTGGGAAACGAGGAGAGAGAGGGGATGGGGGCGCGGCTCCGCGCCGGCGCGTCGACGGTCGCCCCGGGCTCGGCTGCACGCCGAGCACGGCAGGCGACGAGCGCAGCGAGGTCGCCGCACGCACCACCACCTGTGTTCGATCCCGCGGCAGCGAGCGGCCAGCGAGCGCGAAGCGCGAGCGCGAGCCGCAGGGCCCCCAGCGCCCCGCGCTGGGGTCGGGGCCGAGCGGAGCGAGGTCCCGGAGTGGGTGGGGGGGCCCCGCGGAGCCGGTGCAGCGGTCACGGCGTAGGCTGCGGAGCAGCCGGAGTGGTGACCGTTGTGCCGGCGCAGCGGGGGGGCGGGGGCGGACCCGCCCCTGCCCGACAAGTCAATTGAGCTCGATGGGCATCGAGAGCGCGAAGGGCGCGATCTCGGCGTCGAAGGCGGCGCCGTCGTCCCGCACCATCTGGTAGGTGCCGTGCATCGTGCCGCGCGGGGTCTGGAGGATGCAGCCGCTCGTGTAGGTGTGGCTCTCGCCGGGCTCGAGCCGCGGCTGCTCGCCGATCACGCCGGGGCCCTTCACCTCGTCCACCTTCCCGGTGGCGTCGGTGATGATCCAGTGCCGGGTGATCAGCTTGGCCGCGCGGTCGCCTTCGTTGTCGAGGCGCACGGTGTAGGCCCACACGTAGCGGCGGCCGGCCGGGTTCGACTGCTCGGCCACGTATCGCGCGGCGACGGTCACGCGGATGCCGTCGGTCAGCGCCACCGATGGGTTCTGGGCCTTCATCAGCGCAGGGATAGCAGAAAAGAAAACGGCCCGCCTCGGAGGAGGCAGGCCGTCGAAGTGACCCCAAGGGGACTCGAACCCCTGTTACCGGCGTGAGAGGCCGATGTCCTAACCACTAGACGATGGGGCCGTCTGAGGAAGTATGAGCCTGGAATGTCATGACCCCAAGGGGACTCGAACCCCTGTTACCGGCGTGAGAGGCCGATGTCCTAACCACTAGACGATGGGGCCGTCTATCGGTCGAGCGCGCCGACCACGTGAACGAGGTCGTGAGCGCTCTCCGCTACTCGGGGACTAGGATTCGAACCTAGATAGCCAGAGCCAGAATCTGGAGTCCTGCCATTAGACGATCCCCGATTGCTTGTCACTCCCGGGGGCTGTCGCCCGCTCGGGAGCCGGGTGTTTAGCGCCCACCGGGGGGTTGGTCAAGAGAAACGTGGGCCGGGAATCCTTCGGCTTTTCATGTACTCGACCTAAATGGTGTGGAATCTCCCTCGAATGACCCCCTCATGGCCGCCGCGTCGCGAATAGTAGGCTGAAGAGCGCGGAAAGGATCCCCCTTGCGCTCCTCGGGAAACTGATGCAGAACTGTTCTACGGTTTTCCGGTAAGGAATGTGAGAGGGCCCATGGCACACTGGATCGTGACGGCGAATCGACTCTCGGACGGGGCGGTGGTCTACCTCCGCGGCGACCGCGGCTGGACGGGCGACCTCCAGCAGGCGCGCGCGCTCGACGACACGCAGGCGGCCGACGACCTCCTGGCCTGGGCCAAGGGGCAGGAGGCGGTGATCTGCGATCCCTACCTGTGCGAGGTCGGCCTCGAGGGCGCGCGGCTGCTCCCGCTGAGCGCCCGCGAGCGCATCCGGGCCGAGGGCCCGCGCCCGACGCTCCAGCGCCTCGGATACCTCCCCCAGCGCGGGGCCGAGCCGGCGCGCGCCGCCGTGGGCTGAGCCATGTACCAGTACGACGCGTTCGATCAGCGCATCGTCGAGGAGCGCGCCGCGCAGTTCCGCGATCAGGTCCTGCGGCGCATCGACGGTCGGCTCACCGAGGACGAGTTCAAGCCCCTGCGGCTGCAGAACGGCCTCTACATGCAGCTGCACGCGTACATGATGCGCATCGCGGTGCCCTACGGGCTGCTGAGCTCGACGCAGGTGCGCAAGCTCGCCCACATCGCGCGCACCTACGACAAGGGCTACGCGCACCTGACGACGCGGCAGAACGTGCAGCTCAACTGGCCGAAGCTCGAGGACGTGCCGAAGATCCTCGACGAGCTGGCCGAGGTGCAGATGCACGCCATCCAGACGAGCGGCAACTGCATCCGCAACATCACCAGCGACCCGTACGCCGGCGTGGCGCAGGACGAGATCGAGGACCCGCGGCCCTACTGCGAGATCCTGCGTCAGTGGTCGACGTTCCACCCGGAGTTCGCGTTCCTGCCGCGCAAGTTCAAGTTCGCGGTGACGGGCGCCGAGACCGACCGCGCCGCGATCGCGGTGCACGACATCGGCATCCGCGTCGTGCGGAACGAGGCCGGCGAGGTGGGCTTCGCCTACTACGTGGGCGGCGGACAGGGGCGGACGCCGCTCCTCGCCCCGTGCATCAACCCCTTCGTGAAGAGGCACGACCTCGTCAGCTACGCCGAGGCGGTCTTGCGCGTCTACAACCGGCTCGGCCGGCGCGACAACAAGTTCAAGGCGCGCATCAAGATCCTCGTGAAGCAGACCGGCGCCGAGGAGTTCGCGCGCCTGGTGGACGAGGAGCACGCGAAGATCGCCGATGGCCCGCTGAAGCTGCGCGACGAGGACATCGCGCACTTCCAGCGCTTCTTCCGCCCGCCGCCCTACGAGGTGCTGACCAACGGGGACACCACCTTCGGCGCGGCGCTGCTCGGCAAGGACCGGGACTTCGCGCGGTGGGTCGACCACAACGTCGCCGAGCACCGGGTGCCGGGCTACGCGATCGTGAACCTCTCGGTGAAGTGCCACGAGCTGCCGCCCGGCGACATCACCGACGCGCAGCTCGACCAGGTGGCGGACCTCGCCGACCGCTACGCGTTCGGGCGGGTCGTGGTCACGCACCGCCAGAACCTCGTCTTCCCCGACGTGAAGCGGAAGGACCTGCCGGCGCTGCACCGGGAGCTCGCGGCGCTCGGCTTCGCGACCCCGAACGTCGGCAAGCTCACCGACGTGGTCTGCTGCCCGGGTCTCGACTACTGCAACCTCGCGAACGCCCGCTCGATCAGCGTCGCGCAGGACCTCACCCGGCGCTTCGAGGACCTGGCGAAGGTGCACGAGCTGGGCGACCTGCAGCTGAACATCAGCGGCTGCATCAACGCCTGCGGCCACCACCACGTCGGCCACATCGGCATCCTCGGCATCGACAAGGGTGGGGTGGAGCACTACCAGCTCATGCTCGGCGGCTCCTCGGGTGACACCGCGTCGCTCGGCAAGGTGCTCGGCCGCGCGCTGACCCACGACGAGATCGGCGACGCGGTCGAGAAGACGGTGCTCGCCTACCTCGCGCACCGGAAGGACGAGTCGGAGAGCTTCCTCGACGCCTACCGACGCCTCGGCCCCAACCCGTTCAAGGAGGCGGTCTATGAAGCTCATCCGGCGTGACGCGGACGGGGCTCGGGTGGAGGACGACGGCTGGGTCGCCGTCCCCGACGAGGTCACCATCCCGGACGAAGGCGACGTGATCGTCTCGCTGGACCGCTGGCGAGAGGGCGCGGCCGCGCTGCGCGCCCGGTCCGGCCGGATCGGGCTGCGGGTCCCGGGCGATCTGCCGCCCGAGGAGCTCGCGCCGCAGCTCGACGGCGTCGCGCTCGTGGCCATCGAGCTCCCGAAGTTCACCGACGGCCGCGCCTACTCCCTGGCGCGCCTGCTCCGGGACCGCTTCGGCTACGAGGGGGAGCTCCGGGCGATCGGCCACGTGCTGCGCGACCAGCTCCTCTATCTCGCGCGCTGCGGCTTCGACACCTTCGTGCTCGCCGAAGGCAAGTCGCTCGAGGACGGCGTCGCCGCCTTCGACGACTTCACGGTCGAGTACCAGCCGGCCGCCGATCACGACACGCCGATCTGGCGCCGCCGCTCTCCCTGAGCGTCACTCGAAGCGGGCCGGGTCCGGCTGCGGGAAGCCCAGCTGCTCGGTCCAGCCGTAGCTGCCGGAGCGGCCGGCGCGGCGGAGGACCTGGGTGCCCTGCACGCCCTCGCCCTGGGTGACCGAGAGGTAGCCGTCGGCGGTGTACTCGCCGTGGGTGTCGCCTTCGGGCGGCGTGTAGTCCTCGGGGGCCACGCCGCCGGTGCCGACGCGCCAGATCTGCTGGGTGGGCGGGTAGGTGTCGGTGACGCGGGTGCGCTCGGCCTGGTTGGCGTCGAGGTCGCGCACGATGCGGAAGTTGGTGACCGTGAAGCCGGGCACGCCGCGCTGGCGGAGGACGCGCGCGCCGCGGGGCAGAGAGCTGTCCTCGACGTCGCGCTCGTCGTAGGGCGCGATCTCGTCGACCCGGCGCACGAAGGTGACCATGCGGCGCATCGGCGCGCCCCGGAGCTCGGCCCGGGCGACGCCGCCCTCGACGGTGAAGCCGATGGCCACCGGGGTGTCGAGGTCGTTCCGGAACCGGAAGTTGAGCTGCGGGTAGCTGACCACCGCGTCGAGGCCCATGAAGATGTAGGTGCTCGGGCGGCTGTGCGGCTGACGCTCGACGACCGGGAGGCCGGCGAAGAAGACCGCGGCGTGCAGGGTGCCGGCGACCTGGCAGGTCCCGCCGCCGACTCCGTCGACCAGCTCGCCGCCGGCGATGACCGGGGCGGGGCGGAAGCCGTTGGCCTCGCTGCGCTCACCCACCGCCTCGTTGAAGTCGAAGGTCTCGCCCGGCATCACCACGAGGCCGTCGATCTTCTCGGCGGCGACGCGGAGGTTGAAGGTGCGGTCCCGCGACTCGGCGGTGTTGGCGTAGCGGGTCTCGTAGCTCGCGAGCACGTGGCCGAGGTCGAGCCCCCCGAGGTCGTCCGCGCTGCGGTGCGCGCGCCGGATCTCCACGTCGGCCCGGGCCACCCGCTCGCCGCGCTCGAGGGCGTCGCGCATCGCGTCGAGGGTGCCGTGCACGTCGAGCAGCCGGCCGTCGCGGTGCGGCGAGACCTCGCCGGTGCGCACGTTCGCGCGCGCGTCCGAGGGGCGGCGGTCGTAGCGGTCCTTCAGGTCGGCGAGGCGCTCGAAGGTGGCGGCCTCGTCGATCCGGACGGGCAGCCGCAGCGTCAGCGGCCGGCCGCTCGCGACCGCCGCGTGGTAGCGCCGCATCGCGCTGGTGGTGTCGGTGGCCTGCCGCAGCTGCGCGGCGAGGCGCTCGACGTCCAGGGTCGCGCCGAAGCCGCGCCGCGGCCGCGTGATCGGGTCCTCGCCCGGGACCTCGAGCGTCAGCGGCGCCGCCTCCCACTCCCGGGCCAGCGCCCGCGCGAAGGCGAGCGCGTCCTCGCCCTTGTCGATCGCCGTCGCGCCGGCGCGGACCTCGACCGGCGGCGCGGCGGCGCGGGCCACCGAGGGCCCGTCGTGCTGCGCGAGCACCCAGGCGCCGAGCCCGCCCGCGGCGGCGAAGCAGGTCACCGCGCCCACGACCCGGGCGCGCTCCAGCCAGCGATGGAGTCCCTCCATGCCCCCACGGCTACCCGGGCGGCGTCACCCCGGTCAAAAAAGCCGCTACTTCCGGGGGCGCGGCAGGTCGTACGCGTCGAGCCGGTTGACCAGCGTGCGCCGGGAGATGCCGAGCATCTTCGCCGCCCGGGTCTGGTTGCCGCCGCACGCCTCGAGGGCCTCGACGATGCGTTGCCGGTCCAGCTCCCGCATGCGCGCCTCGAGGTGCTCCATCTTCGAGCGAGGGCGCTCGGGCGCGGGAGCGGGCGAGGAGGCCCGGCGCGCGAGGCGGGCGGGCAGGTGCTCGGGGCGGACCTCGTCGCCGTCGAGCAAGGCCACGCACTGCTCGACGACGTTGCGCAGCTCCCGCACGTTGCCCGGCCAGTCGTGTGCGGCGAGCGCGTCGAGCGCGGCCGGTGACCAGGTGGGCGCGCGCGGCCGCCGCAGCTGATGCCACGCGTGATGGGTGAAGCGCTCGGTGAGCGGCGCGATCTCCTCGACGCGCTCGCGCAGCGGAGGCACCTCGAGGGTGAGGCCGCCGACCCGGAAGTAGAGGTCCTGCCGGAAGCGCCCCGCCTCGACCTCGGCCTCCAGGTCCCGGTTGGTGGCCGACACGAAGCGCACGTCGACGTCCTTCGCCTCGCGGCCGCCCACCCGCCGCACCCGCCGGTCCTCGAGCACGCGCAGGAGCTTCACCTGCACGCTGCCCGGCAGCTCTCCGATCTCGTCGAGGAAGACCGTGCCCCCATCGGCCGCCTCGAAGAGGCCGGGCTTGTCGCCGGTGGCGCCGGTGAACGCGCCGCGCTCGTGCCCGAACAGCTCGCTCTCGAGCAGCGACTCCGCCATCGCGGCGCAGTGGAGAGGGACGAACGGGCCGTCGCGGCGAGGGGAGGCCTTGTGGATGGCGTGAGCCAGCACGTCCTTGCCCACGCCGGTCTCGCCGAGCAGCAGGATGCTGAGGTGGGTCTGGGCCGCCTTGAGGGCGCGCTCGTAGACCGCGCGCAGCCTCGTCGAGCGCACGATGGGGCGGCCCGGGCCCTCCACGTCGGGCTCCGGGGCCGGGGCGTGGGCGGCGAGGAGCTGCGCCTTGCGCTCGATGCGCGCCTCGATGGCGTCGAGCAGCTCGCGCCGCGTGAAGGGCTTGGTGACGTAGTCGTCGGCGCCCAGGCTCATCCCGGCGCGGACGTCCTCGCGCTCGGCGCGCGCGGTCAGGAAGATGAACGGCACCGCGGCGGTCTCGGGGTAGTCGCGCAGCGCGCGCAGCACGCGGTGACCGTCCATGACCGGCATCATGATGTCGCAGACGACGACGTCGGGGACGCGCGCCAGGGCGCTCGCGATGCCCGCCTTCCCGTCCGCGGCCTCGTCGACCGCGTAGCCCTCCGCGTCGAGCAGCTCGCTCACGTTCGAGCGGATCAGGGGGTCGTCCTCGATGACCAGCACGCGCTTCATGTCTCTCCCTCCACGAACGGGACGCGAACCCGGAACGTCGTGCCGCGCCCCTCCTCCGACTCCACCTCGAGCGTCCCGCGGTGCACCTCCACCGAGCGCTGCACCACCGCGAGCCCGAGGCCGGTGCCCGGGATCCGGCTCGCGTTGCTGCCCCGGTGGAAGGCCTCGAAGAGGTGGGCCCGATCCGCCTCGGGGATCCCGATGCCCCGGTCGCGCACCTCGAGGCGCACGCCCTCCGCGTCCGTCTCCACCAGCAGGTCCACCGCGCTCTCGTCCGGCGAGTACTTGAAGGCGTTGGACAGCAGGTTGGTGAGCACGTGGCGGAGGAGCTTGTCGTCGAGCCACACCCGCTCGGCCTCGGTCCCGCGTCTCGTGATCTCGAGGGCCCGCTCGGGGCCCACGACCGCGCGCACCTCCTCGACCACCGAGTCGATGAGCGCCGGCAGCGAGAGCGGGCGGGCCTTGAGCTCGAGCATGCCGCTCTCCGCGCGCCCGATGAGGAGCACGTCGTCGAGCATCCGCGACATCGCCTTGGCCGAGCCCTGGATGCGGTCGAGGTGCGTGGCCCGCTTGGCCCGATCCCAGCGCTCTCCGTAGGCCTCGAAGAGCTCGGCCGACGAGAGGATGACGCTCAGCGGCGTCCTGAACTCGTGGGACGTCATCGAGACGAAGCGGCTCTTGAGCCGCGCGAGCTCCGCCTCCCGATCGCGCTCGAGCTCGATCTCGGTCAGGGCCACCTCGAGCTTGGCCTTCGTGTCGCGCAGCGCGGCCGCCGCCTCGCTCATGCGCACGATGATGTAGCCCGCGCCGAGCGCGAGGAGCCCGAGGCCGAACGCGTAGACGAGGAGCCACCGAGCCTCCGCGCGGTCGGTCGCCGCCGCGTGCGCGACCCCGTAGACCTCCCGGACCGCCTCGGCCCGCTGGCTCACGGGCAGGGTCATGACGCGCCCGACCGTCTGCTCGAGTCGCTCGGTGCGCTCCAGGACGAGGCGGGCGTGGGGCGCGACGAGCGCCTCGCTGGGCGGCGTCCGCGCGAGCGCGCCGCGGGCCGCGCGGACGTGGGTGTCGCTCGGGGCGACCACCGCGAGGAGCACCGCCCGGAGGAGCGCGTCGAGCTCCTCCGCCGCGCCGGGGTCGCCGACCTGCCGGAGCGCCTCGCTCCGGCGCGCCACGTTGCGGGGGAGGGCCCGCATCGCGTTCCGCAGCACCGCCTGGTCGCTCTTGAAGCGCTCCACGAGGGCTCGCTTCTCGTCCAGGGTCTCCCCGTAGCGCGTGACCGCGGTCATCAGGCGCGCGCGCAGCTCCGCGTCGAGGTGCGGCGGCGGCCGCTCGAGCGCGGCGCGGTTCTCGCTCGTCTCGTCCCACACCCGGACCAGATCGTCGTAGTGGGTCACCAGCCGGAGCCGGGAGCGCGCGACCTCCTCGTCCATCCGCGCGTCGAGCTCCTGCGTCCTCCGGAGCGCGCGGGCGTAGGCCTCGTGCGCGTCGAGGTCCACCTCGGCCGCCCACGCGCTGGCCAGCGCCGCCAGCAGCGCGACGGCCGTCAGCAGCGCGGCCAGCCCCAGCGTGCGGCTCGACCGGGTCACGGCGGCTCCGGGGCGAGCGGGACGCCCTCGTGCTCCCCGGTCAGGGTGCGGAGGAAGGCGACGATGGCCCGGACCTCGCCGTCGTCGAGCACCGCGCCTAGCTGCACCCGGCTCATGTGCCGGACCGCCGCCTCGAGCGTCGGCGCGGACCCGTCGTGGAAGTAGGGCGCGGTCACCTCCACGTTGCGCAGGCTGGGCACCCGGAACACGTGCGCGTCCTCGTCGCGGCCGGTGATCAGCATGCGGCCGTAGTCGCGCTCGGTGAGCTCGCGGTCGAACGCGTCGGCCATCACGCCGTAGCGCTGGTAGAGGTTGCCGCCGACGTTGATGCCCTGGTGGCAGGTCGCGCAGCCCACGTCCCGGAACAGCGCGTAGCCCTCCGCTTCGAGCGCGTCGAGCTCGGCCTCGCCCCGCAGGAAGCGGTCGAAGCGGGCGTCGGGCGTGATGAGCGATCGCTGGTAGGTCGCCAGCGCGCTCTTCAGCGTCCCCTCGCTCACCCCGGGGTAGCCCGCGCTCCGGAAGGCGCCGTCGTAGGGGACGCGGAGCCGCGCGACCACGGCGTCCCAGCTGCCGGCGTCCATGACGTTCTCGTTCATCATGGGGCCGCCGAGGTGCTCCTCGAGGGTCTCGAACGGGCCCTGCCAGTTGTAGCGGAAGTTGAACGCGACGTTGAAGACGGTCGGCACGTTGTACGGGCCCGTCTCGTTCAGCGGGTGGTTGGAGCGCGCCTCGCCGGGCACCACGCCGCCCTCGTCCAGCGCGTGGCAGTCCACGCAGGCCACGTCGCCGCCGCCCGACAGCCGCGGATCCTCGAAGAGCCGCCGCCCGAGCTCCACCCGCTCGGGGTCGAGGCCGAGGTCCTGCGGGATGGGCTCGAAGGGGTGCTCGGGAGACGCCAGCTGCCCGGGCGGGAGCCGGCGGTGCACCCGCCAGTCCTCCTCCGGCGGCGTCTGACACGCCGCCGCGAGCAGCGCGAGCGCCGCCACGAAGGACCACCCCTCCCCCATGTTTCCAGCGTACATCAAGAAGCGTGCGAGCTGCGCAGCCCGGAGCGCGACCCGCGCATCTCCGTGCTCGCGGGGCGCAGATGCGCGGATTGCGCATCGAGGTGCGCAACGCGCCTCCCGCGCATCGCGGTGCACGAGCGGTGCGCGCGAAGCGCAGCGGGGGCCGCCGAGAGGTCGGCGCCACGGGAGAGCCGCGGGTGGCACGCGCGGTGCTCGGGGTCGGGTGGGGGAGGACCGGTATGAAGAACGCAATCATCGCGACCTCGTTGCTCGCGGCCGGGTTGCTCGCGGCCGTCGGCTGCGGGGCCTCGCGCACCGTCTACGTGGTCGAGCGCCACGCGCGCGGCGGCGAGCTGCGCGTGCAGGGCGCCTACATGGAGCGGGCGGCGCAGGCGCAGATCGTCATGGCGGAGCGCTGCGGCGGGCCCTTCGGGGTCGTCGCGGAGCGCGACGGGCGCACGGTCTTGTTGCGCGCGCCGGAGCCGAACCAGAGGCGCTTCCGCTTCGTCTGCGTCGATCGGGCACCCGGCCCGCTCGCGATGGAGTGATCGGCTATCCTCCGCGCGTGCTCTTCCAGAAGAAGTTCTGGGCAGGCCTCGCGGACGGCTCGATCACGCTCGCGTTCCGGCGCTGGAAGCGCCCGACGGTGAAGGCGGGCGGGACCCTCCGGAGCCCGGGCGGTCTGCTCGCCATCCACGCGGTGGAGCCCTGCGCGCTGAAGGAGATCTCCGCCGAGGACGCGTCGGCGGCGGGCTACCCGTCCCGGCGAGCGCTGCTCGACGCGCTGAAGGGGAGGGAGGGCGCGCTCTACCGCGTCCGCTTCTCCCCGGCCGGGCCCGACCCGCGGGACGCGCTCCGCCGCGACGACGCGCTCAGCGACGAGGAGTGGGCGAAGATCGACGCCGCCCTCGACCGCAGCGACTTCAGCTCGGGCTCGCCCTGGACCCGCGACGTGCTCCGGGCCATCGAGGCCGAGCCGGGGCGGCGCGCGGGGGATCTGGCGCCGCGGTTCGCGCTCCCGCTGAAGCTCTTCAAGCAGCGGGTGCGGCGGCTCAAGACGCTCGGTCTCACCGAGAGCCTGAAGGTCGGCTACCAGCTGAGCCCGCGCGGACGCGCCTACCTCGCGCGTGCTACCCATCGAGCATGAAGAACGCGGTCGTCGGCGTCACCGGGGGCATCGCCGCCTACAAGGCCCCGCTCCTGGTGCGGGCGCTGATGCGCCGCGGCTACGAGGTCCGGGTGGTGATGACCGAGTCCGCCGCGCGCTTCGTCGGGCCGGTCACCTTCACCGGGCTGACCGGTCGGCCGCCGGTCACCGATCTCTGGGATCCGAGCTACGCGGGCGAGGTGCACGTGGAGCTCGCCGGCTGGGCGGACGTGATGGTCGTCGCGCCGGCCACCGCGAACGTGATCGCGCGGGCCGCGCAGGGCCTCGCCGACGACGCGCTCACCGCCACGCTGCTCTGCTGGGACGGCCCCACCGTCTACGCGCCGGCCATGCACCACCGCATGTGGGCGAACCCGGCGACCGCGCGCAACGTGGCCCACCTCGCCGAGGCGGGCGCGTCGTTCGCCGGCCCGGTCTCGGGCCCGCTCGCGAGCGGGGAGTCGGGCATGGGGCGCATGGCCGAGCCCGAGGACATCGCCGACGTCGTCGAGGCGGCGACGGTGGCGCGCGACCTCGCGGGCCGCACGCTCCTCGTCAGCGCGGGCGGCACCCAGGAGGACCTCGACCCGGTCCGCTACCTCGGCAACCGCTCTACCGGCAAGATGGGCTACGCGCTCGCCGCCGAGGCGGCCCGTCGCGGCGCCAGCGCGCTCCTCGTCAGCGGCCCGACCGCGCTCCCCGATCCGCCCGGGGTCGACGTCATCCGGGTCCGCAGCGCGGTCGAGATGGAGGAGGCCATCGCCGCCCGGCGTGACGGCGTCGACGCGATCCTGATGGCGGCCGCGGTGGCCGACTACCGCCCGAAGGACCTCGCGGCCCACAAGCTCAAGAAGGGCGAGGGGCCGATGACGGTCGAGCTCGTCCGCAACCCCGACATCCTCGCCGGCCTCGGCGCGTGGCGCACCGGCGCGTCGCCCGTCCTGGTCGGCTTCGCGGTCGAGACCGAGGACCTCGTCGCTCGCGCGCGCGGCAAGCTCGAGAAGAAGAAGGTCGACCTCGTCGTCGCCAACGAGGCCGCTCACTCCTTCGGCAAGGAGACCAACCGGGTGCACCTCGTCACTCGGGACGACGTCGAGTCCCTCGACGAGCTGCCCAAGCGCGAGGTCGCCCGCCGGGTCCTCGACCGCGTGGTCGCGCTGATGGCCGCGGTCAGACCATGAGGCCGGGCGCCGGGAACTGGTCGCACAGCTCCTTGACCTGAGCCTTGATGCGCTTCTGCAGCGCGCCGTCCTCGACGTTCTCGATGACGTCGGCGATCCAGCCCGCGACCGTCTTCATCTCGTCGGTGCCCATGCCGCGGCTGGTGAGCGCGGGGGTGCCGATGCGGATGCCGCTCGGGTCGAAGGGCGAGCGCTTGTCGAAGGGCACCGAGTTGTAGTTGCAGACGATGCCCGCGTGCTCGAGCGCCACGGCGGCCGGCTTGCCCGGGACGTCCTTGGGCGTGAGGTCGGCGAGGATGAGGTGGGTGTCGGTGCCGCCGGTCACCAGGCCGATGCCGCGGGACTTCAGCCCCTCGGCGAGCGCCTTGGCGTTGGTCACGATCTGCGCCGCGTAGGTCTTGAACTCGTCGGTCGAGGCCTCCTTGGCCGCCACCGCGAGGGCCGCGATCGCGCTGTTGTGCGGGCCGCCCTGCAGGCCGGGGAACACCGCGCGATCGATCTTCTTGGCGTGCTTCTCGTCGCAGAGGATCATGCCGCCGCGGGGGCCGCGCAAGGTCTTGTGCGTGGTCGAGGTCACGATCTCGGCCTTGCCGAAGGGGCTCGGGTGCGCGCCGCCGGCGACGAGGCCGGAGATGTGCGCGATGTCCGCGACCAGGACGGCGCCGACCTCGCGCGCGATCTCGGCGAACTTGTCGAAGTCGACCTGCCGCGGGTAGGCGGTCGTGCCGCACCAGAGCAGCTTGGGCTTGTGCTCGCGGGCGAGGCTCGCCACCTGATCGAAGTCGATGCGGTGGTCGTCCTCGCGCACGCCGTACTGGATGGCGTCGAAGTACTTCCCGGTGATCGAGACCTTCCAGCCGTGCGTCAGGTGCCCGCCCGCCGGCAGGCCGAGGCCCATGGTCTTGTCGCCGGGCTGCAGGAACGCGAAGTAGACCGCGAGGTTGGCCGGCGAGCCGGAGTAGGGCTGCACGTTCGCGTGGTCGGCGCCGAAGAGCCGCTTGAGCCGCGTGCAGGCGATCGACTCCACCGCGTCGATGTTGTGCTGGCCCTGGTAGTAGCGCTTGCCGGGGTAGCCCTCGGAGTACTTGTTGTTCAGCACCGAGCCGCCCGCCTCGAGCACCGCCTGGCTGGCGTAGTTCTCGCTGGCGATCAGGCGCAGGCTGTCGGCCTGGCGCGTGCGCTCGTGCTCGATGAGCTCATGGATCTCCGGGTCGATCTCGCGCAGGGAAGGCTCGGTCATCGGTGACTCCAACGTGCTGGAAGGGACCGGATCCATAGCACGCTTCCGGTCCGTCGCGCGCTCTGGTACCCCACCCCTCGTGGGTGCAATTCGTCCCGGTTTCGAGGAATTCCAGACCCTGGCGCAGGACGCCACCGTCGTCCCGGTCACCCGTGAGCTCCTCGCGGACGCCCTGACCCCCGTGCTCGCCTGGTCGACCATCGGCGGAGAGCCCGGCAGCTTCCTCCTCGAGTCGGTCGAGCACGGCGAGAAGTGGGGGCGCTACTCCTTCGTCGGCTTCCGGCCGGCGATCATCGCCCGCGGGCGGCGGGGCCGCTTCGAGACGGTGCGCGGCGGCCGGGTCGAGGCCCAGGAGGTCGACGACCCGTGGGTCCCCCTCCGGGCGCTGCTCGCCGAGTGGAAGCCGCCCGGCGAGGGCCTCGACTGGCTGCCGCGCTTCTGGGGTGGGGCGGTCGGCTACGTCGCCTACGACTCGGTGCGCACCTTCGAGCCCACGGTCGGCGAGCGGCACCACGACCCGGAGGCGTGGGACTTCGCGTTCGCCATCGGCGGCACGCTGCTGATCTTCGACGACCTGCGGCAGCGGGCGTACGCGGTGAGCCTGCGGCGCGTCGACCAGGGAGACCTGCGCGCCACCTACGACGCGGCGCTCGCCGAGCTCGAGGATCTCACCGACGAGCTCAGCCGGCCCCGCATCCCGCGGCTGCTCTCGCCCCCGACCCACCGCTTCGAGGGCGAGCTGCCCGCGTCCAGCTACGACTGGCCGACGTTCTGCGCGGCGGTGGAGCAGTGCAAGGAGCACATCCGCGCCGGCGACATCTTCCAGGTCGTCCTGAGCCAGCGCTTCGCCGCCGACGCGCGCGGCGTCGACCTCTTCGATGTCTACCGCATGCTGCGGGCGATCAACCCGTCGCCTTACATGTTCCTGCTGCGCATGCCCGAGGTCGGCATCGCCGGAGCCAGCCCGGAGACGCTGGTCCGGGTGGAGGACGGGCGCGCCGAGGTCCGCCCGATCGCCGGCACCCGCCCGCGCGGCCGCACCCCCGAAGAAGACCGGGCGCTCGCCGAGGAGCTGCTCGCCGACCCGAAGGAGCTGGCCGAGCACGTGATGCTCGTCGACCTCGGCCGGAACGACCTCGGGCGCATCAGCGAGCCGGGCACGGTCGAGATCACCGAGCGCATGATCATCGAGCGCTACAGCCACGTGATGCACGTGGTCAGCAACGTCTCCGGCCAGCTCGCCGAGGGGCGCGACGCGCTCGACGTGCTCCGGGCGACGTTCCCGGCCGGCACCCTGAGCGGAGCGCCGAAGGTGCGGGCGATGCAGATCATCGAGGCGCTCGAGCCGGTGCGCCGCGGCGTCTACGGCGGCGCGGTCGGCTACGTCAGCTTCAGCGGCAACCTCGACGTCGCCATCGCCATCCGCACCGTCGTCGAGCAGGACGGAGAGATCCGGGTGCAGGCCGGGGCGGGCCTCGTCGAGGCGAGCGATCCCGACGCGGAGTACGACGAGACGGTGAACAAGGCGCGGGCCGCGCTCAGCGCGATCGAGGCCGCGCGGCGACGCTGACCGGCGCGTCGCGCTCGTCGATCACGGCCTGCAGCGCCGACAGCAGCTGCTCCGGGCGGTAGGGCTTGGGGAGGAGCGCGTGCGAGTGGCCGCTCGCCTGCACCTGGTCGGGGTAGCCGGAGACGAAGAGGCAGGGGATCTCGAGGCCCCGCGCCTCGATCGTCTCCGCCAGCTCGAAGCCGACGCCGTCGAGCATCATCACGTCGGAGACCACCGCGGTCAGCGACGGGTCGAGCCGCTCGCGCGCCGACGTCACCCCGTCGGCGGTGAGGACCTGGTAGCCGCCTCGCTCGAGCATGCGCACCGTCACCCGGCGCACGGCCTCGTCGTCGTCGACCACCAGCACCCGACCGCTCCCCGGTTCCGGTGGGGGCGGCGCGATCGGCTCCTCCGTGTCCTCCGCCGACGGGAGCCAGACCGAGAACGTCGTCCCGGCCCCCGGGGCGCTCGAGACCTCGACCCGCCCGCCGCGGCGCTCGGCGAGATCGCGCACGATGGTCAACCCCAGGCCCGAGCCGTCGCTCCCGCCGCGCGTCGTGGCGAAGGGCTCGAAGAGCGTCTCCGCGATCCCGGGGTCGAGCCCGGGGCCGTCGTCCGCCACCTGGACGCGGACCTCGCCTTCGATCGTCGCGGTGGAGACGTCGATGGTGCCGCCGGCCGCTCCGAGCGCGTCGCGCGCGTTGATGACGAGGTTGAGCACGATCTGGTCGACCTCGCTCGGCGCGGCCTGCGCCGCGCACGACGGCGACGCGTGCGACTGCCGCAGGGTGACGTTCTCGGGCAGGGTGCGCGCGAGCAGGCGGGAGAGGATCTCGATCCGGGCGACGACCTGCGCCGACTCGGCCTGGCTCTCCTGGGCGCGCGCGAACGCGAGGAGCTGCTGGGTGAGGTTCGCGGCGCGCTCGCTCGCGTGGAGGGCGTCGGAGAGAGGGCCGTCCTCGTCCTCGCCATGCATCGCGACCGTCACGTTGCCCTGGATCACGGTGAGCAGGTTGTTGAAGTCGTGCGCGATGCCGCCGGTGAGCCGGCCGACCGCCTGCAGCCGTCGGCTCGCGTCGAGCTGCGCCTCCATGCGCCGACGCTCGGTCATGTCGACCACGAAGCCCTCGAAGCAGGGCCCGGCGTCGCCCGCGTCGGTCAGCACGCGCCCGCTGAGGTGGACCTGGAGCCGGGAGCCGTCTCGCCGGGACCACACCGCCTCCGTCTCCAGGCTCTCGGAGGCCTCGAGCGCGGCGACGAAGCCCGCGCGCGCGCCCGGATCGACGAAGAGATCGGCGGCGCCGCGCTCGCGCAGCGCGTCGAGGTCGTCGTAGCCGAGCATGTCGAGCAGGGCCGGGTTGGCGAGCGAGGGGCGCCCCGACGCGTCCGCCCGGAAGATCCCCACCGTGGCGTGATCGATCAGCGCCCGCTCCTGCGCGGTGGCCTCGACGAGCGCGCGGCGGCTCCGGTCGAGGTGGGCGAGCAGCAGGGCGAGCGCGGCGCCGATCTGGAGGAACGCCGAGATCGCCAGCCCGAACGGGACGAAGCCCTCGACGTCGCCCAGGAACGGGTAGTCCATCGCGTGCATGCCCCAGAGGATCAGCATCACGCCGCTCAGCCGGGTGGCGCCGCCGCGCCGGACGAGCGCCCAGCCGCACCACGCGATCGCGAGGGCCAGCGCGCCGATCCCGGGCGCGGTCGCGAGGACCGGGTCCACGCCCGAGGCGTCGAGGGCCGCGGTGCAGGCGCCCCCGACGAGGGCGGCGAGCGTCCACCCGTGCGAGTACCTCCGCCCGAGGAACGCGTACGTCCCGCTCACCAACAGCAGCATCGACGCCAGCGCGGCGGGCGCCGCGAGCAGGTGCACCAGGGGCACCGGCCGGCCGAGGATGTCGTTGGCGATCAGCAGCTCGGCGCCCGTGATGAGGCTCCAGCCGAGGCCCCACCGCCTCAGCCACACCTCGGGCTCACGGCGCGCGAGGAAGAAGAAGAGCGCGGCGAGCGAGGCCGACGCGGCGACGTCGAGGCCGCAGATGGCGAGGAGCGCTAGATCTCTCGGGCTCGCGACATCCATCCGGTGGCCTTCATGATGGCACATCGGCCCGCGTACGATGGGCCGGTGACCTTCCAGCTACGCGCCCAGCGCTTCGCGGTCCACCGCGCGCCCGTCCCGCACCTCGTGATCGACGACGTCTTCGGAGCGGAGGCGAGCCGCGCGATGCTCGACCACCTCGTGGCGCTCGAGCCGGCCTTCGTGCCCGCCGCGGTCGGCGGCCGCGCGGAGCGGGCGGACTTCCGCGCGAACCTCGTGTTCGGCCCCGACGCGCACTTCCACGATCCGGCGGAGGACACCTTCGAGGCGACCATCGCGGGCCGGGCCGCGCGCTCCCCGCTCCTCGCCGGCGTCGACGCCCTCCTGTTGAGCCGCGAGCTCCGCGAGCTGATGGAGTCGGCGCCGGCCCCGCTGCACGCGCTGGCGCGCGCCAACCGCTGGGAGACCCAGGTCAGCCGCTACGGCGCCGGCGACCGCTACGGCTGGCACCTCGACCGGCTCGGCGACGACGCCCGGCAGGTCTCCATCGTCTACTACCTCTTCGAGGAGCCCGCGCGCTTCGAGGGAGGGCGGCTCGAGCTCTCCGACGGCCTCGCCCGCGGCGGCCGGCTCCTCTGCGGCGAGCGCCGCGCGGTGGAGCCGCGGCACGACCGCGCGGTGATCTTCTCGTCCCGGGCGGTGCACCGGGTCACCGAGACCGAGCTATCGAGCCTCGCCTTCGGAGACGGGCGCTTCTCCGTCAACGTGTTCTGCGGCGTCGGCTGACCCGCCTCGCTCGATGGCCGCCGCCAGCGTCGTCAGCAGCAGCTCGGGGCGGTAGGGCTTGGGCAGCACCACGTGGTCGCCCGACTCGCTCTGCATCGCCTGGTCCGGGTAGCCCGAGACGAACACGCACGGGATCTCGAGCCCGCGCGCTTCGAGCGTCTCCTCGAGCGCGAAGCCGTTCCCGTCGGCCAGCATCACGTCGCTCACCACCGCCACCAGCGAGGCGTCGAGCCGGGCCTTCGCCTCCGCGACCCCGGTCGCGCGCACGACCTCGTAGCCGGCCGCGGAGAGGTGCCGCGCGGTGACGTCGAGCACCGAGGCGTCGTCGTCGACCACCAGCACCCGGCCGGTCCCGGGCGGCGGCGCGATGGGCGCGGGCGCCTCCGGCGTGGCCGCTCCGCAGGACCGGAGCCAGACGACGAAGGTCGTGCCCTCGCCGGGCGCGCTCGTCACCTCGACGCGCCCGCCGCGCCGCTCGGCGAGGTCGCGCACGATGGTCAGCCCGAGCCCCGAGCCCTCGCCGCCGGTCGCGAACGGCTCGAAGAGCGTCTCGGCGACGCTCTCGGGGATGCCGGGCCCGTCGTCCTCGACCCGGAGCTGCGCCCAGTCGACGCCGTCGACGCGGGTGATCCCGGTCGAGACGGAGATGGTGCCGCCGCGCTCGCGGAGCGCGTCGCGCGCGTTCACCACCAGGTTGAGGAGCAGCTGGTCGACCTCGGTGGGCCTCGCCTCGACCGGGCGGCTCGCGTCCTGGTGCCGCACCGAGAGGTGCACGTTCTCGGGCAGGGTGCGCCGGAGGAGTCGGGCGAGGATCTCGACGCGGGGCACGAGGTCCGCCGTCTCGGACGCGCTGGCGTGGGCCCGCGCGAAGCTGAGCAGCTGCCGGGTCAGCTCGGCCGCCCGCTCGCTCGCGTGCAGGGCGTCGCCGAGGGGCCCCTCGGGATCGCTCATGCCGAGCAGCAGGTTGCCCTGGATCACGGTGAGCAGGTTGTTGAAGTCGTGGGCGATGCCGCCGGTGAGCCTCCCGACCGCCTGCAGCCGGCGGCTCGCGTCGAGCTCGGCCTCCAGGCGCGCCCGCTCGGTGATGTCGACGACGAAGCCCTCGAAGCGCTCGTCTCGCCCGGGCTCGGCGAGCCCTCGGCCCCGCAGGCGCACCCGGCGCCGCGACCCGTCGCGCCGCCTCCAGAGGGCGACGAGCTCCAGCGTCCGGGGCTCGCCCAGCGCCGAGCGGAAGGCCTCCAGATCGGCCTCGTCGACGAAGGTCCCTTCCACGTCGCGGTCGGCGCGCAGCGACGCGAGATCCGGGTAGTCCACGATCGCGAGCATCGCCGGGTTGGCGAGGGTGAAGCGGCCCTCGGCGTCGAGGCGGAAGATGCCGACGTCGGCGTGCTCGATGAGCGCGCGCTCCTTCTCGGCCGCGTCGCTGATCGCCGCCTGGCTCCGCTCGAGGTGGGCGAGCAAGAGCCCGATCGCCGCGCCGAGCTGGAGGAACGCCGAGAGCGCGAGGCCCCAGGGCTTGAACCACTCCACGTCGCCGAAGAGCGGGTAGTCCGCCCCGTGCAGCGCCCAGAGCACGAGCGTGACCCCGGCCAGCTTCGCCCGCGGGAGCATCAGCCACCCGCTCCACGCGACCGAGGCCGAGAGCGCCAGGACCGCGGGCGTCGAGGCGACCACCAGATCGATGCCCGCCGAGTTCAGCGCCCCCGTGCCGGCCGCGCCGGCCAGGGCGCCCACCGTCCACGCGTGCGAGTAGCTCCGGCCGACGAACGCGTAGGCGCCCGCCACGATCACGAGGGTCGCGGCCATCGACAGCGGCGGGCCGATCCAGTGTACGTGGGGCACCGGCCGGCCCAGCACGTCGTTGCTGATCAGCAGCACCGCGACGGCCATCAGCGTCCAGCCGAGGGCCCAGCGGCGCAGCCAGAGCTCGCCCCGCTGCCGCGCGAACGCCGAGAACACCGCCGCCAGCGCCGCCGACATCGCGACGTTGAGCGCGCACATGGCGACGAGCGCTTGCGTGGCCTCCGTTGCCTGCATCCCCCGCCCTCATGATGACACGAGGGCGGGAGCCAGAGCGGACGATCAGCCGCCGGGCGGGGGCATCGCCGGCCCGCAGTCCACCGGCTCCATCTCGGCGATCCAGCGGTAGAGCAGGGCGCTGCCGGCGGTGTGCTCCAGGCTGCGCCCGAGCTGCGGCATCATCGCGCCGACCTCCTCGGTCTGCACGCGGAGGTAGAGGATCGAATTCTCGGGGTCGCCGGGGACGATGTCGTAGGTGCGCCCGAAGGTGCCCCCGCCCGCGCTCCCGGGGCGCTTGCAGACGCCGAGGCGGAAGTCGTCCTCGTTGTCGTGATTCAGGAAGAGCTGCGAGGTGACGCCGGCCGTGCCGTCGGGGGCGTGGCAGTGCGCGCAGTTCGCGTCGAGGTAGCTGCGGGCCGCGAAGTCGAGCTCGTCGGCCGGGATCGCGTCGACGCCGTCGGCCTCGATGCGGCGGAAGTCGAACGCCGCCGGGGTGAAGGCGGGGAGGGCGCCGATCATGCCGAGCTCCAGCAGGTGCCCGAGCTGGCTCTCCGGCCCGTCGCCGTAGTCGTACTCCCGCTCCATGTGCCGCGCGGCCGGGCCGATCGGCGTCAGCACCGCCTCGCCGCCCTCACCGACGTTGCGCTGATGGCAGCTGCTGCACTGGTTGCGCTGCGGCACCAGGTAGCTGGCCTCGCGCGGCTCACCCTGCGGATCGACGAAGCTGAGCGTCCGCGTCTCGCCGCTGGGCGACAGGATCGCGTCGGTCTGCGCCTCGTTCCAGATGTACGGCCAGGCCTCCCAGCCGTCCGCGGTGTGGATCAGCACCCGGGTCTCGATGAGCTCGCGGTCCACCTCGGGCTGCCGCATGTCGGGCGCGAAGTAGAAGGTCTTCACGATCACCGATCCGACCGGGAAGCGGAAGACGCCCTCGGCGTCGTAGGCGATGGTCTCGCCCTCGGGCACGTAGATCGCCCGCTCCTTGAGCGCGTAGTCGCTGAAGAGCGGGGTGTTGAGCTCGTAGGGGACGACGCGCTCGTTGTAGACGAAGCCCTCGCCCGGATCCCAGGTGAACAGCCGCATCTCGCTGAGCCGCTCGGGCGGATCCTCGAGGTCGATGTTCGGCGGGCCGTCGAGGCCGCCGCTCTCACACGAGACGAGCAGCGCGGCCAGGGCACACAGGGAGCGGGCGAGGCGGTTCATGCGGTCGGCTCCTCAGAGATCCGTGGGGACCTGGATCGGGTCGCCCATGATCGAGTCACACCCGAAGGGGCCGAAGTCGCTGCTGTCGAGCAGCAGGATGGGCGAGCCCGGCATCGAGAGCTGCGCGGTCACGTTGAGGCTGGCGAAGTCGCCCTCCGTGTTGCCGCCCACGCAGATGTGGTTGTTGTTGGTGTGCATCGTCGCGTCCTCGCTGAACGTCTCGCCGAGCGCGTCGTAGAGCACCGAGGCGGACGGCCGGTCGGTGAAGAGGAAGGCGATGAGCACGCCGAAGTCGCCGTGCGGCTCGGGCCGCTCCGTCGAGGGCTCGTGGGTGTTGTTGGCGATCACCACGTTCTCGGTGCGGAAGTTCGTGATGGTGCCGGGGGTCTCGCCCTCGAGCAGGCCGAGGTCCTCCCAGTCGCCGACCAGCGAGGCGGTGTCGAGCTCCCACACGGAGGGCTCCTCGATGACCGCGCCGCTGAGGATCGCGATGTCCCCGGTCTTGTTGTTCATGTAGGTGTTGCCGGTGATCTCCACCCGGCGCGAGGCCAGCGCGAAGGTGCCGGTGCCCGGGGGGATCAGCGCGACCGTTCCGCCCGGCGCGAAGTTCGGGTGGTTGTTGTTGATGATCATGTTGTCGCGGAGCCGCACGTCGCGGCCCACGATCGGGTTGCCCGGGAGATCGAAGGTCACGATGCCCGCCGTGTTGTTCTCGGCGAGGTTGTCGTACACGTCGGCGTACTGCGTGTTCTCGATCTCGAGGCCGGCGACGTTCTCGCGCACGACGTTGTTGCGCACGATGACGTTGATGCACTGTCCGACGTAGAGGCCCGCGTCGGAGCTGCGCTCGGCGATGCTCTCCTCGACCAGCACGTTGCGGCTGCGGACCGGGTAGATGCCGTAGGCGCCGTTGGTCATGAGGCCGGGCTCCGACCAGGTCGCCTTGATGCGGCGGTAGGTCACCCCGTCGCTGTCCTCGACCCGGATGCCGTCCTTGGGCGCGTCGAGCACCGTCAGGTCCTGCACCAGGAAGTTGTCCGCGACGACGTCGATGCCGTTGATCTGCGCGGTGGCGCTGGTGAAGGCGAGCACCGTCACGTCGATGCCCTGGCCGACGAGGTTGATGTCGTTCACCCCGCGGATGGTCACCTGATTGGAGAGGTCGAAGGTCCCCTCGCCGAGCACGATGGTCGTGTCGGAGTCGATGGTGTTCACCGCGTCGAGCAGCCCCTGGCTGTCGCCGCCCTCGACCCGCACGCAGTTGGCCGTGTCGAAGTCGTCGCAGTCGACGTTCTCGAAGCCCGGCATCTCGCCGCCGTCACAGCCCCAGACCGCGAGGGCCAGTCCCAGAATCCAAGTCTTGTTCCTCATCACCGCTCCCGTCGCCCGATGGATGGATTGAGCGGCTGAAAGATAGCCGCACGGGCGTGGTTGGACCAACAGGAGTAGGTTGCTCGCGATGCGACCGATCCGTCCCCTCCTCCTCGGCCTCCTCCTCCTGGCGTGCGATGGCGGCGAAGAACCGTCCGACGCGGGCCCCCTCGACGACGCGGCCGCCGCCGACTCCGGCCCCGTCGACGCGGGCCCGTCGGACGCTGGCCCTCCGCCGCTGCCCGACGTCTGCGACGAGCTCGGCCTGCCCGAGCGCCCCTTCGAGCCCGGCGGTGACGGATCGACCTGGGAGGAGACGGCGGGCGACTTCACCGTCCAGACCCTCGACGGCCCCTGGACGCTGAGCGAGCAGTGGAGCGGCTGCGAGAGCTACGTCTTCTTCAACTACTTCGAGAGCGGCTACGGCGACGGCCTGTGGGGCACCGCGCCCGACGAGCTCTTCTCGATGGGCCCGCGGAACGTCCACTACTTCTTCACGTCCTACGAGACCGACCCCGCCGCCGCCCGGGCCCGGGTGGAGGGCGTGCGCGACGCGCTCGAGGAGGGCTTCGACTTCCTGAGCGTCCCGGAGGAGGAGCGCCGCTTCTGGCGGGCGCGCTTCCACTTCGTCGTCGAACCCCTGCAGACGGTCGGCGGCTCGATCGGCCAGCTCGTCTCGGGCACCCGGAGCGTGCTCTTCGGCTTCGCGATCACCCGCCAGCAGCGCTTCGACCCGGTCGGCGTCCTCTCCGAGCTCCGGGGCGGCGGCTGGGCGCCGAACCTCCGCATGGCCCGCTACCTCGGCCCCTACTACGACTACCTGCACGACCTCGACGCGCGCCTCGAGGCGGACACCGACGCCACCGTCCTGCCCATCCTGGAGGAGACGGAGGTGACCGAGCGCATCCTCGACCGGACGGTCACCCTCCCGGACGCGGCCACCATGGCCGGCTTCGACGAGATGCAGATCGACCTCGAGGTCATCTGCCGCGCGGACAACCTCGGCGACTGCTCCGAGTGGGACCGGATTGGCAGCATCCAGCTCTGCGTCGCGAGCGACTGCGCCGAGCGCGACGAGATCGCGCGGTGGATCACGCCCTACGCCCGCAACGGCCGCCGCCGCTGGATCCTCGACGTCACCCCCTTCCTCGGCCTGGTCCAGGACGGCGGTGAGCGCACGATCCGCGTCGCCATGGGCCCGCCCTGGGAGGAGCCGACCGTGCGCGACGTGAACGTGCGCCTCCGCCTCGCCACCCGCGGCGCCGACGACCGCCCCTTCGCCGTCCAGCGCGCCTTCCGGGGCGGCGCCTGGAACGCCGACTACAACACCCGCGAGCCGGTCACCTTCACCCCGCCGGCGGGCGCGACCCGGGTCGAGCTGGTCAGCATCATCAGCGGCCACGGCCAGGGCGGCGGCACCAACTGCGCCGAGTGGTGCGACCACGTGCACGACTTCGCGCTGAACGGCGGCGCGCCCCACACCGTCAGCTTCCCGGGCGAGGCGGGCACCCGCGACGGCTGCGCCGACCGCACCGGGGAGGGCGTCGTCCCGGCCCAGGGCGGCAACTGGGCGCCGCTCCGCGCCGGCTGGTGCCCGGGCCTCCCGGTGCCCACCCGCCGCATGGACCTCACGAGCGAGCTCGACCTCGGCGCCGAGAGCAGCCTGACCTACACGAGCAGCTACCGCGGGGGCGAGCCGCCGGGGGGCGAGAACGTGATGGTGGATCTCAGCAGCTACCTCGTCTTCTACCGCTGAAGCGCCCGAAATCGTTGAAGACGAGACGACTTCGCGATTCCGTCGCGTTTTCTTTTGACACCCCCAAATCGCTGCGCTACATCACCGGTCCCTCGGCGCTGAGGCGCCACGGGAACTGAAAATCTGGGGCGGTAGTTAAGTTGGTTATAACGCCGGCCTGTCACGCCGGAGGCCGCGGGTTCGAGTCCCGTCCGTCCCGACCCGAAAGCCCTCTGCTCACGCAGAGGGCTTTCGCTTTTCCGTCTCACGAGCTGCTCTGCTCTCGAAGACCGTCAGGGGCCCGTCCAGCCGCCGATGAAGCGGTGGCCCGCGGCGTCGAAGTTGGGCGGCGGGCTGGCGCTCGTCGCGATGATCAGATCGTCGACGAAGCAGTGGTTGGCCGGCGGCGACTCGTTGTTCCAGTAGGTGAAGAGGTAGAGCGCGTCGATGTCGCCGCCGCTGTCGGGGATCGTGGGCACGTCGGCACGGTCGAAGATGAGCTCACCGTCACGCCAGATCCGCATGCGACCGCCGCCGCCCCGGCTCGCCGGCACGTCGTCGATGGAGAGGTACATCTCGTAGCGCTCCCAGCGCCCGCGGGGGATGGGGGCGCCGTCGTACACCTCCCAGACGTGGTGGCCTTCCTTGATGGTGCGGAGGACGCTCGAGGAGGAGTCCGCCTGGTCGATGTAGAGGTCGTTGTAGCCACCGTTGCCCCCGCTGGAGGTGCGCGAGTGCAAGCGAATGAACTTCATCCACGGCGACGCCGAGAACTCGAAGCTGCTCGGCCAGTACACGTCGAACCGCACCCAGACTTCCTCGCCCGCGCGGAGCCTCGGACGGATGGGGACGATGCCCCCCCAGCGGCCGAATCCCCCGTTGTCGCCCGGCTCGATGGCCATGCGGGCGCTCTGGAGCCCGCGCGCGGCGCGCTCCCGGCTGGCGGTGGTGCGCCCGGCCGAGCCGAAGGGCGAGCCGCCGCTCAACGAGGCTCCTGCCGAATACGACTCGAAGCCGTCCGCGAAGTACGGCTCGAAGGAGCCGCCGCCGCCCGGGACGCCGCCGCCGCCCGGGGCGCCGCTGGCGTCCGTGCTGAACCACTGCTCGTTGGAAACGCCGGAACGGCCGATCCGGTTGCGAGCCCGCACGCGGAGGCCGTATCGGGTGTCGGGGTCGAGCCCGGTGAGCGTCCAGGTCGTGTGGTTCGCGGCAGGAGCGGCGAGCTCGACCCAGCTCGTGCTCGGCGAGTCCCATCGCTCGATGACGAAGTCCTCCTCGTTCGAGCTGTTGTCCGTCCAGGTGGCGATCGCCTCGGTCGCCGTCACGCCGCTGATCCGGAAGGCGCCGGGCACGCCGTCGGGAGCGGTGGTGGGCACGGTCACGGGCGCCGCCTCGGTGCGGAACCACACCTCGTTGCTCGGCGTGGTCACCCCCAGCGAGTTCCGGGCGCGGACGCGGATGCCGTAGCGGGTGTCGGGATCGAGTCCGCTCAGCGTCCAAGACGTGCTGTTCGCGCCGGGGGCCGCGATCTCGACCCAGCTCGTGCTGGGCGTGTCCCATCGCTCGATCGTGAAGTCGGTCTCGTTGGAGCTGTTGTCGGTCCACTGCGCGCGGGCGCCCGTGTCGGTCACCGCGTCGACCGCGAGGCCGCTCGGATCGCCGTCGGGCGGCGTCGGGCTCGAGGGCACGCCGATCGTGAGATCGCCGCACGCCCACTCGCGGGTCCCGCCCGCGTTCCAGCTCGTCCAGACGTAGTAGTCGCCGTCGGCCAGGTCGATGCGGTGCTCGTCGATGCCACCCCCGGGCACGGCGATCTCGCCGTCGGGCGGCGCCATGAAGCAGGCCGTTCCGGTCGAGCTCGCGCGCATCGAGCCCGTGATCACGGTCTCGTAGAGGGTCGGGGTTCCCCGCCATGGGTAGCCGTAGGTGAAGTCGACATCGGGAGGCAGCCCGGTCAGGCAGACCTCCAGCCGGTCCTCCGGATAGATCGGCGAGGTGGTGACGCTCCGGCTGACCGTCACCGCGACGCTCCCATGGGGGCTCGCGCACTCCGCCCCGATCCGCGCCGTGAGCTCGGCGGCCGCGGGGTCGCCCACTTGCTCCGAGCACCCGACGGCGAGCGCCAGGGTGAGAATTCCGAGTCGAGTTCGCATGAAGCCTCCTTCGCCTCGGTTCTAGCCGTGGAGCCGGTCGCAGCGTCCTGATGCCCGCTGAGACGCGCTTAGCCGGGCGGGCCGAGGGCGTTCGAGTCCCGTCCGTCCCGACCCGAGAGCCCTCTGCTCACGCAGAGGGCTTTCGCCTTTCCGTCTACCGCGTCGTCGATCCAGCAGCGCCGCTCAGGCCAGAGGACCGCGGGGCGTCGCCAGCACGGCGGCGGCTCGCTCCGCCGTGCAGAGCGGTCGCAGGGCTGGGTCGATCAAGAGCGCGACGGGGGCGACCTGGGCATGGTCGACCGGATACCAGCGGGGGACCTGGGCCTCGAGGACCGACCACGCTCGCTCGGGGTCCTCGGCGGCGAGTCCACGCGCCACCTTGACCGCGCATTCGAAGTCCATGGCCGCGGGATGCGAGAAGTACTGCTCGATCATGGCCGCGGGCACCGCGTAGCAGACCGCCAGCGAGAAGATGTGCCGGGCCATGCCCGCCGGGTCGTCGACGAGGTCGGGGCGCACGTCGGGCGCCTTGGCGACCGCCGCCTCGAAGGCCTCGGTGTCGGTGCTCCGGCTGGCCCGGCTCCAGCTCCAGGCGGGCCAGTCGACCAGCCCGCTTCCCTGGTCCCGGGCCAGCGCGCGCAGCGCGCGGAGCCACTTGGCATATCGATCCACCAGGCGAGCAGCCCTTGCCCGCAGCGCGCGGCTCGCGGCCTCTTCGATCTCGTCCCACGGTCGACCTCTCTCGCCCGCGAGCGCGAGCAGCCTGACCATGTCGTCGAAGACGTTGCCGGCGTACACGGCGCCAGGCTCGGCGGCCAGCCGAGCGGCGTGCTCGACGACCACGTCCCATTCGCCTCGAAAGGCCGCGAGCTCTGCCAGGGAAGCGGAGGCCGAGACGCTCCCCGCCTCGGCGAGCTCCCTCAGCAGACCGAAGGCCTGGTCGGAGTCTCCCGCGAGAGCCAGCTCGCGCGCTCGCCTGAGTGCCTGTTTCGTCGTCACCGGTCGTCTTCGCTCCCTCGTGTGTCGTAGGCTAGATCGCGCCGATGTCCTCGGTCTCGATCGCAGTAGCCGACCCGTGGACCGGGTCTTTCGACGAGCGCGAGCCCGTCAGGGCCGTGGGCGACGGCCACGTCCACGCGCGGCTGACCCTCCGGGTCGCCGGTCGACCCTTGCCGGGCCTGGGCTTCTTCGGCCCGGACGACGTGTGTCTGGACCACTGGCTCGCGGCGTTCTGCGAGCTTCGCGAGACGTTCGAGGGTCGAGCGTCCGCGGAGTGCGTCATCGACGACCACGAGCAGGGATCTCCCAAGTACCGGTTCCGTCGCGAAGGCGCGCGCGTCTTCGTCTCCGTGATCCCATACGGGTCGTCGCAACCCGACCCTGGCTTCCACGACGTCGAGTGCCTGACTGCCGACCTGTTCACGGAGATCGACGCGGCCCTGGGTGCGATCGAGGCGCTGGCGATCCGGGAGGGGGGCAACGCCGGTGAGCACTGGTGGCGCGATCTCGCGATGGGCGCTCACCTCGATCGCGACCGTGTTCTCCAGGTGAGCTCGGCGGACGAAGAGGAATGACACGCGGCCAGCGGGCAAGCTCGCCCTCGAGGTCGCCGGGATGCACGGCCAGCTCGACCGGCTCGTCCGCCTGCACCGCGGCCGCGTGAGACGACAGGTCGGGCGCCGTCAGCGAGCCTCGCTCGCTCGGGGGGCGGCCGGGGCGCGACCACTCGATGCGCATGTCCGGGTGGAGGAGCATGCGCGGGAAACGGAAGGCGCCGGCCTCGTCGGTGACTGCGCGGACGCGTCGACACGCACCTGCCAAGCACGTCTCCGCCAGGAGCGGCGGCGCCACGACGACCACGTGGTCGGGGAGCGGCTGACCTCGGGGGTCGAGGAGGCGTCCACGGAGGACCGCGCCGCGCCGCAGCGCGAGACGCACCGGCGCGTCCGGGGGAGGGCCTGCGTATCGATGGCGGTGTGCGTGGGGGTTCGTCCACTGGAGGCCGAAGTCGTCGTGCGCGGCTCGGAGCTCCATCCAGTCGCCGCCAGGCACGCAGAGTCGGAACCCGCCCCGTGGGTCCGTGCGGCCACGTCGCTCCCAGGGGTCGAGCCGGTCGCCATGGCCCGACGCCACGACCTCGGCCGACGCCACTCCAGCGCCGCTGTCGGCGTCGACCACCCGGCCGCGCACCTCGGCGGCGCAAACCGAGTGGGCTCCCGGCCCGCGCGGGGCCGCGCCGCAGCCGAGGACCAGGGCGCAGAGCAGGGAGACGTGCTTCGCGTTCACGAGAGCCTCGACGCCGGCCGCCCCGCGAGCGGCTCACGGCACCGTGCACGGCGCGGGCCTGGTCGAGGGACGTGGTAGTCGAGGGGCGTGGCCGGCGGAGAGGCGGATGGGGCGCGCGTGCGGCTCCGGGAGGGGGCGGGCGACGGCGAGGCGCTGACGTTCGAGGTGGAGCGCGGACCGTCTGCGCTGCGGCTCGAGGTCTCGCCGTCCCGGCGGCTTCGGCTGGTGGCGGGTGAGCGCCGGCTGATCTGGGCGGAGCTCTGGAGCGGACACTACGGGGTGACGCTCGTCCGGAGCGACGACCCGCGGAGCCCGGAGATCCTGCCTCCGATGCGCTCGGCCGATGTGCGCCGCGTCTCCACGCGCGAGGCGTGGCTGCGGCGACTGGCGCGATCGCTCGCGGAGAGCTCGCGCGCTCCGCTGCGGTCCGGGACGTGGCGCCTCGTCGCGCTGAAGCCTGACGGCGCGGGCAGGTTCGCGCCGAGGAGCGGCGAGGTCGGGCTCGCGGCCGTCGACCTCTTCGACGCGCTGACCGCGCCGCGGGCGCGCGAGGACGACTTCGGCGCGCAGGGCTCGTGGTCGGTGTGGCCGCTGCGGCGGCCTCCGGAGCCCGACGCGCCGCGGGTGAAGGCGTGGCGCAAGCACGCGCGGGACGGGACGCTGCCCCCGGTCGTGCTCGCGGCGGTCTCCGGCCTGAGCACGCACCTCCTCGTCGACGGCCACGACCGGCTCGCGGCCGCGCACGCGGAGGGCGTCACCCCGGAGCTGTTCGTGCTGGCGCCCGTTCGCGAGGTGGCGCCGGACGAGGGGGCGCGAGCGCGGGTCGCCGAGGCCTACGCGCGCTCCTTCGAAGCGGTGCCCGAGGCCGGGCGCGCCGCGCTCGGGGAGGCGCTGGTGCGCGCGTTCTCTCCGCTCCTGGTCGGCGCGCCCAGCGTCGCGTCCTTCCGTTCGGGGCTCGACGCGGAGTGGGAAGAGGAGGTGCGCGCAGTGCTGGGGGAGCCCGCGTTCCGGGCGCTGTTCGTCGACGCGACCTGATCTCGGTCAGAAGACCTTCGGGGCGCGCTCGGCGTGCTCGGGGTGCCAGCGCCGGCTCCAGCGCGCGAGCCCGGGGATGAGCCAGGTGCGGCCGCGGTGGGCGTTCACGCAGGCGTAGATGCGCACGACGACTCGCACGAGCTGCAGCAGGCCGACGAAGCAGAGGAACGCCAGGAGCGGCAGGCTGGCGGTCTCGGCGGGCGCGATCGAGACGGCGACGACGACGAGCGCGAGGGCGAGCACGACCAGCCCGAGGGAGACGGCGCCCATGAGCGCGCTCTGCCGCGCGTGGAAGCGGATCCACGGGTCGCGGCTCCGGACGTTGAAGAGCGAGACGAAGAGAAAGATGCCGCCGAAGGGCAGGTAGCAGAGGACCGCGAGGCCCGTGTTCTTCGGCGCGGCGGCGCTCTCCTGGCCGTCCGCGCGGGGCAGGTCGAGGGCGTCGGCGATCGCGCGGGCCAGCCGCTCCCAACGGGCGCGGCGACGCGGGTGCAAGGGGCGCAGGAGATCCAGGCGGCCTCCGCCCTCGCGGAGGAGGCTCACCGTGAGCCAGCCCGAGCGCGAGGCCACCAGCGCGACCGAGGTGATCCCCGCGAGCGACTCGACTCGCCCGTCGGCCCGCCGGAGCGTGCCCGCCGCGAGGTCCAGCTCGAGCTCCGTCCGGCGCGCGCGCATCGGCGCGAGCGCCAGCTGGACGAGCCCCACCAGCAGCGGCAGCGCGGTCGCGACGGCGATGATCGCGCCGGCCGCGAAGCGCGCCGTCGGGCCCTCGTGGAGCGCGCCGGCGCGGAGCGCGAGCAGGCCGCTCAACAGGCCGGTCGCGACGGGCAGGAGCAGCGCGACGACGAGCGCCTGCCGCACCAGGTCGCCGACCGGCTTCCGGACGCGTAGCCCGTGCGCGGTCTTCTCGAGGTAGCTGTCGAGCTCGGCGGTCACGTCGGCCCGGCCGAGTCTCTGCGCCGCGCCGCGCGAGCGCAAGCGCGTCAGGTAGAGGTATCAGGTCGGGCTCACGGCGCGCGAACGTGGAGCACTCGCTCGCGCACCAGGAGGCCCGGGTCCGGCGCGGTGGCGTGGCCTGGCTCGACGTAGACGCGGAACACGACGGTGAGGGGCTGGAGCAGGCCGGCGCCGCTCGGGCAGGTCCCCGTCGGCACCTCGAGGCAGTAGGCGTCGCCGGCGCAGTCGCGGGCCACGCGCCAGGCGAAGAGGGCGCTCGCGTCGGGGTCGGTCGGAAGGAAGCGCTCGGCGCTGCCGGACCAGTCCTCGCTGGTCACCGCCGCCACGCCCACCAAGTGGGAGAGGGCGTACACGCTCGCGCTCGCGTAGGTGGCCTTGCCGGTCGCCACGTGGTCGACGCCGATGACGTAGACGGAGTCTCGGTTCAGGATCGTGAACGCCTCCGCTCCGAGGCTCGGATAGAGCGCGTCACGGTTGTCCCCCAGGCACGGTGCGCCGGTCTCGATGCACGCCTCGGGGTCCGCGGTGCCTTCGTTGGCCGGGTACGACCGGATCGCGTCGCCGGGGTGCGCTGCGCGGATCGCGGCTTCCAGTCGGTCGAGCGCCGCTGGGAGGCCATCGCGGGTCTCGTCCACGGTCGCGTCCTTCGGGCGGGCGGGCGGGGACGCGAGCGGATCGGGGGCGAACGGCGTGCTCGGGGTCACCCGCAGGAGCGTCGCGCCCGGGTCGGTCACCCAGGCGGCGCCGGCCGCTCGGTCCGCGAAGAACGCGACCCGCGCGAGCAAGGAGAGAGTATCGGCCGGCTCGTCGAGGCCGAAGGCGACGACGCTCGGATCGAGCGTCACGAGGTTGATCGCCTCGTCCGGCACGCCGGACGCGACGAGCGCCGAGCGCACCCGCGCCTCCGTGGTCGCGTTGCCGGTCATGACGAGCGCGAACGGGCGGTCGTACACCTCGGGCCCGCCCTCGACGCGGATCGTCTCCGGGTTGAGCGTCTCGCCGAGGCTGGCGAAGGGCACGCGCCTCGTGCCGTCGTAGTCGCGCTCCAGGAGGTACGGCGTGAAGCCGAAGTAGCGGACGTCGGGCGGCGTGCGCCCGACCAGAACGACCGCCTCGTCCTGCCGCATGCGAAAGCCAGGGGAGGTGCCGTCGGAGGCCTCGTCGAAGTTCGGTGCGGTCTGCCCCGGACCCCGCGGCAAGTAGAAGCTGAGGTAGGGGCTCGAAGGGTTGTTCCCCGAGCAGCTCCGACCCATCTCGCAGCACATCGAGAGATCGACCGCCTCGAAGCGGCCGTCGAGCGTATCGAGCCCCTCGGCCGCCATCGTCTCCCGCAGCCCGGGGAGGCTCGCGTCGAGCTCCGAGCTGGCATCCGTCGGGGTCGCCGCGTCCGGGGCGGCCGTCCCGGCGTCGTCGGTCGCGGCGTCCATCGAGCCGGAGCCCCCGTCGACCCCGGGGCTCCCCGAGCAGGCGGTGAGGGCGAGCCCGAGCGACAGAAAGGCGTGTCTCATTCGGTGTAGATAGTTCTATCAGCATCGGTGTTCAAGTGACGGGGCGCGCCGCGCTGACGAGGGCCGGAGAGACGGACGGTGTGGCGTGAACATGGGTTGCGGATGGACGTCGGCCGCGAGAGAGTCTGCGCATGGCCGGCAGCGCTCGCGTCGTGATCCGAACCCCCCAGCCGGTGCGGTCCCTGGTCTGGGCCGGCGACGAGCTGGTCGACTGGGTGTCGGGCGGGCAGCGCTACGCGCTCGATGGGAGCCACACACCGCGAGCCAGATTCTTCGCCTTCCGGTTCGATGCGGCGGTGGGCTCGTCCGACGGCACGATGGCGGTCGTGTACGAGCGCGGCGGCACCAAGGGGCTCGTCCTCCAGCACGGTGAGCACGTCCGCGAGATCGACCGCAGCTACTACTGCGCCAACTCCTACGCCTATCCGGTCTGCTTCTGGTCGCGGGGCGGGCGCCACCTGCTGGTCCATTGCCCGGACGAGTACAACCGGCTCGAGATCGAAGACGCGCTGACCGGCGAGCGGCTGACGCCTCGCGCGGAGGGCGTCGAGCCCGAGGACTTCTTCCACTCCCGGCTCGAGGTGAGCCCCGGAGGCGCGCGACTGCTCAGCGCAGGCTGGGTGTGGCATCCGTGGGACGCGGTGGCGCTCTACGAGCTCGAGGAGGCCCTGCGCGACCCGGCCCGCCTCGACGTCCCCGCGTACCCCGACGCCCCTCACGTGGGGGCGATCGAGGAGGCCTCCGCGACCTGGCAGACCGACGCGCGCGTGATCCTCACGGCGTCCGGCGACGAAGCCGACGACGACTCCGACGACGACCCGGAGGGCGACGGTGAGCTCCGCCTCCGGCCGCGGGGCGTGGCCGTCTACGACGTGCCGGAGCGGCGCTGCGTCAGCGCGTGCCAGCTCGACCGGCCGGCGGGGCGAGTCATGGCCGTCGGCACCGAGCACGTGCTCGCGCTGTACGAGCACCCCCGCTTGCTCCGCCTCTCCGACGGCGTCGAGCTCGAGTCGTGGCCCGATCTTCCGAGCGGCACCGAGCTGTCGAGCATCTTCCGGCAGGACCCGGCGCCGCCTCCGATGGCGCTCGACGCCGCCCACCGCCGCGTCGCCATCGCCCGCGGCGACGAGATCCACGTGCTCCTGCTTCCGCCCGACCTCCGGTGACTGCCATCCCGGTTCTCGCATGACCCCTCCGAAGACCGGCGGTAGGCTGGCCGCATGCGCATCGGTTCCGTGGCGTGGCTGGCGCTCGCGCTCGCCAGCGCGCCGGTCCTCGCGGAGGACGTACCGGTCGGCGACGATCCGGACCCGGCGGCCTCGCTCGGGCTCGAGGTGGATCGGTGGCGCGCCGACCCTCGCTCGCCGGCCTGCCAGGCGGCCGTGGCCGCGTCGGCCCAGGTGACGGAGCTCGAGCGCGCGGTGCGGGCGCGCTCGCTCGCGCCCCCTGGAGGAGCCCGGAGCGTCGAGCTCGAGCGGTGGGCTGCGGGGGGCCTCTCGGCCTACTTCGAAGCCGCGGCTGCGGACCTCCGCGCGCTCGAGCGCGCGGTCCGAGAGGTGCACGAACACGGCTGCCTGCTCGCGAGCCTCGACGCGCTGCGTGCCCTCGGCGACGCCCACGACGCGGTGGCGCGTCGCGTCGACGACGCGGCGCCCACCCAGGACCCAGGCTGCGCTCCCGACCTCCTCGCGTCGCTCCGGTGGACGGCACGGCGGGCCTGGCTTCGGTGCCACACGCTCGCGGTCCGGGAGCGCGCGTACACGCCCGCGGTCCGCGCCTGTCTCGACGGCCTCGATCGCACGGGGCTCGACGCACCCCCGGCCGAGATCGTCCCGAGCGGCTCGTGGCGCGGGGGAGGCGCCGCGCCGCCGCTGCCTCAGAACGCGAAGTAGCAGGGCATGCAGAGCACGACGCGCTCGGCGGCGTCGAAGCGGAGCTCGGTCTCGCGCTCGCAGGCGGGGCAGATCCCGGGGACGCGCGCGCCGTCCTTCCGGAGGGCGTGCCGCGCGATCGTGGCGGCCGAGCGCTCCCGGAGGTCTCGGCGCTGCCCGTCTCGTCGCGCCTCGCGCGCGGCGTGGCGCTCGGCTCTCTCGGCGGCGGCTCGGGCCGCAGCGGCGCGCTCCTCGCGGCGCCTCCGGAGGTGGGCGAGCGGGTCCGGGGCGGCCCACGGCGGGAGGCGAGGAGCGCCGCCCGGCCGGGCCTCTTCGAGCGCGCGGTCGAGCCAGTCGCCGTACCACGCCAGGAAGCCGGAGTCGGAGGGGAGCGGGCCCCCGACGAAGTCCCGAGCCCAGTCGCGGAACGGCATCACGCCGCACTCGTTCGCGCGGTCGTCGATCCAGACCTCGCCGGCGAAGGGGCCGTCGAGCACGAGGAGCGAGCGGGTGGCGCAGCCGAGGTCGCCGAGGTCCCAGGTGCCGTGCCCGAGGTCGATGCCTTCGGCCTCCGACGGCCCGGTGAGCGGGAAGGGGAGCGAAGGGCCCTGCGGCCCGGAGAGCGCGCGCCGCACCGCGCCGTCGTAGAGGAACGGGGCGGTGTCGTCCTCGGGTCGCGGGAGCACCTCGCCGCGCGCGTCGTCGACGAAGGCGAACGCGACGAGGCCGAGCTCCGGGCCCGCCCCGCCGTTGCCCGCGGTCGTCACGAAGCGACGGTAGGGCTCGGGCAGCTGCACGCCGTAGCGGGCTTCGATCCGCGCGAGCATCGCGGGCGCGAGCGGCGGCGCGAGCCGGTGGCGATGCTCCAGCGCGCCGTACACCTGGAGCGCGGGGTCGGCCCTCCGGAGCCGCGCCAGCCGGTGCAGCAGCGATTCGATCTCTGCGTCCATCCTCGCCAACGCCGACGGGATACCACGGGCTTGCAATCCGGTGGACGGAGCGGCACCTCGGGAGGGTGCGGGTCGAGACCACGCGAGGGGAGGGAGACTGGGTCTACGCGCGGGCGCGGCCGGAAGCGCTGACCCCGTGGGTGGACCATCTCTGGACGTTCCGGGGGCCGACCGCGGACCGGTTCAAGCGCGTCTTTCCGAACGGGTGTCTGGAGCTGATCGTCAGCTTCGAGGGGGCGTACCGGGTGGAGGGCTTCTCGCTGGAGACGGCGGCGGTGAGCGGGCTCTCGGCGGGGCCGCTGGTGGTGGAGCAGCCGCCAGCGCAGGACGTGATGGCCGCGCGGCTGACGCCGGCCGGCGCCCGGGCGCTCCTCGGGGTGCCGATGGAGTCGCTCGCGCATCGGCACCTCGCCCTCGAGGACCTGATCGGCGCCTCGGCGCGAGAGCTGCGTGAGGGGGCCGCGGGGCTCGGCGTGGAGCGGCGCCTGCACGCGCTGGCCGGCTGGCTCCGCGCGCGCCTCTCGCCGCCGCCGCGGGACGCCGCGAGCTGGATGGTGGAGGCCCTGGTGGAGAGCCGCGGCCGCGCGTCGATCGAGGCGCTGCGGCTCGAGGCGGGCTTCTCCAAGCGGCGGCTGCTGGCGTCGTTCCGGGAGCGGGTGGGGCTGACGCCGAAGCGCTACGCCCGGGTGCTGCGCTTCCACCGGGCGCTGACCAGGCTGCAGGGCGCCGCGCCGGGCGCGCGGCTCATCGAGGTGGCGCACGCGGCCGGCTTCTACGACCAGGCGCACATGAACGCCGAGTTCCGGGCCCTCGGCGGGCTGACCCCCTCGGCGTTCCTCGACGCGCGGCACCCGGTCGGCGACGGATCGACCGCCGCCGACCGCTGAAGATGCGGCAAACAATCGCGCGAACGCTCGCTCCATCCTGAGGAGGGCGGGCGCGCGAGGATGACTCGAGCAGAAACGAGCGCAAACCGCGCGCTCGTTTCCGCTCGGGTTCGCGCAGGCC